>JGI990J12352_1000068_pt1 | contig 22010 bp, 26 predicted proteins | sample Intmic4MA4BA4MSA_FD_12352 | JGI IMG/M metagenome (IMG submission 12352) | reverse complement strand
TCTATACAATTCAATTATACCATAAATCGGTAAGGAGTTTTTTGTTTTTATAAGAAAAAAAGCCCATAAGAACAGGGCTTGGCAATTTCTCAATTGCCTGCTAATTTCTAATTTTGAAAGGAGTTGACCCGAATGGTCTCAACAAAGCTCACTACGAAACTAGATGGTTTTCGTAAACGGGGTTGACGCAGAATAAGATTTCAAAAATCAAAAACAATGAAATTTGGCTTATCTTCATGAAAAAATGATAATAATTTGCATTTTCTCCTATTTTAAAATCTTCTGGGTTTTGATTTTTTTATTCTTCATCAGCCCCTATTCTCACCTTTTTTCTGCTTCTGATTTTTTAAACCCTTTTCTGCTTCTTACACGCCTCCCTCGTTTTCTTTCTTTTGTCTTTTGTGACAACAGATTTTGAAAGTATTGAAAGTATAATATAGCTAGAATAGCTAGAGAGTCAAAAGTTCTCACCAACTATTAACTTACCTAAAAGTCTTTAGTTACAAGCTTTCTGCTAAAAATAATAATGTTTATTCGAATTAAAAGCAGCTTGCATCATTGTCCAAAGTTGATAAAACACGATCAATTCAAAAATGAAGCAGACTGTTGTCGAAATCGGGCTTAAAATCGTTAAAATCAATGAAATATACATCGGAGAACTCACGACTCTCCAGAATATAACAAAATCTCCAAAATATAATAAAAATAAAAAATTCGTTTTAGGGCTTGTCATGGCGTTGATTTTCTGGTAAAATATTTTGTTAATAACCCAAAAACCACTTGGGATATTGAATATTTTTTAAAACTAAATAGCTATGGTTTGAACCGCTGTTATAATATTCAGAAGTTAGAATATGTTTATTAAAGGGATTATAGGAATCAAATTCAAAGTCGTTTGTTACTTTGGTCAAATGTCCTTCTTCGTCTTGGGCATATGGGATTCTTTTGTCTGTTTTTAGAGCGGTTTTTATTTGTACCTAAAAAGGAGAGAATTGTCTATGATAAGAATCAAAAAAGGTAAAATTAAGCACCTGTTGACTACGATGGTAGCATTTTCGTTTATCTTAGCTGCCTGTGGTAGCGCTGAGCAAGTAGAGGATTCTGAACCAGGAACAATCAATAATCGTGATGAATTAATTGTTGGGTTCCCTGGAAATCCTGCTCAAATAGACCTACATGCAGCCAATGATGTGCCTTCACGTCAGATTTTTTCTCATGTTTTTGAAACATTAGTTATTCAAGACGAAAATCAAAATATTTTACCAGGGCTTGCTACATCCTGGAATCGCATTAGCGATAACGTGTGGCAATTTACGATAAGAGAAGGTGTAATTTTCCATAATGGCGAGCCACTAACAGCATACGATGTTGCTTTTTCAATTAAGCGTGTGGCAGCTTCTCCTATCCTTTCCCCAATTTTTGGAATGTTTGACGCCGATTTGATTGAAGTTGTAGATGATTATACAATTAATATCGGAACAACTGACCCATTTGGGCCAACATTAGCTCACTTAGCTCATCAATCTGCTGCTATCTTAAGTGAGGATGCTGTAGGTGACACATCAATTCACGATACAACATTAGAGCAGTTAATTGGGACTGGACCTTATACAGTTGTTGAGTTGAATTTTGATGAGTACATCATATTAGAACGTTTTGATGATTTCCACGGAGATCGTCCTAATATTAGACAAATCACATTCCGCATTATGACCGACCCTAATGCACGTACATTCGCTCTTGAAGTAGGAGATGTTGATGTTATCCTCAACATTGCACCATCAGACGTTGCTAATCTGACTGCAGACCCGTCAATTCATGTACAATCTGTAGCATCTCCTGGTATCGAGTTCATGGGGATGAACTTTAATCATCCTTACTTAGGCATTCGTGAAGTAAGACAAGCAATTAATTATGCACTAAATACTGAAGAAATTGTTGAAGTTTCAACTGAAGGAACTGCTGAACCTTTAACGACATTTGTTGCACCGTCAGTCTTTGGATTTAGCCCTGATGCAGACACATATGAATTCAACTTAGAAAGAGCACAGGAATTAATGGATGAAGCTGGTGTTGACGGCTTTGATATGGATATTATAATCAATAGTGGAAGTGCTCCACGCTTAATGGCTGCTGAAATCATTCAAAACCAGCTTCAAGCTATCGGAATCAGCGTCTCTATTTACCAATTAGAATGGGCTACTTATTTAGCAGTCAGAGACGACAATGACTTTGATGCTTATATTGGTGGTTGGTCAAATCCTGCAGGTGATGCAGATAACGGCTTAGTTTCTATCTTACATAGTGAAGCTGCTGACATCCAAATGAACAGTGACGAGCTCGATGCTTTATTGATGGCGGGGCGTCGTTCTATTGATGAGGCTGAACGTTTAGAAATTTATCGTGAAGTGCTACAATACTTACATGATGCAGCTCCATTCGTTTTACTAGGGAATACGATTCATTTCGTAGCAACTGGTGAAAATGTACGTGGTATTACTTCTATGCCAACTAATGTTCAATTTTTTGGAAGTGCTTACTTTGTCGACTAATCTTGAGATAAAATAATTTTAATTTTCCATTGAAAAGGCCCCAGTAGCATTGCTACTGGGGCAAAAACTAAAAATTTAATATCATTGGCAAGACTCAAACGACATCCACAACAGAAAATTTAACTCGCGTGATTGCAAGTTAAATCTTTCACCGCTACATCCTTTAACTTTTAAGTGATAGTGTAAAATCGTGTTGGTTGTTATATATTTTCCAATATATTTGTCTAGACAAATATAACTAGGCTATATCCTATGCTTTTGTGTGAGTATAAGGCATATTTTTCAACACCAAAACGAATAATTAGATGTATTTATCAACACGATTTTACACTATCACAAACTTTTATAGTTAATATACACTACGCAAAGTACTTCTCAGTTCCAGTAAAAAGTAGCTTTGTTCTAGCAACATTTCAAAATAGAATTAGTATAAAATAGAAAATCAACGGAGGAGATGTCTAATATGTCAAAGGGCTTAAAATTTGATTCTCTAGTAAACCCATATCCAAGAACAAGAAATCCTATTTATGCAAAAAATGGAATGGTTGCAACAAGTCAGCCATTAGCCGCAAATGCAGGGCTTGAAATTTTAAAAAGAGGTGGTAATGCAGTAGATGCAGCCGTTGCCACTGCCGCTGCATTAACGGTCGTAGAACCTTGTAGCAATGGAATTGGTGGCGATGCGTTTGCAATTGTTTGGATGAAAAACGAGATGCACGGACTAAATGCTTCTGGGCCTTCACCTAAATCATTGACAATTGAAAATGTCAAGGCAAATGGCCATGATAAAATACCTATTAATGGTTGGACACCAATCACAGTTCCAGGCGCTCCCGATGCATGGGCGAGTCTAATTGAAAAATTTGGAAACTTAACTTTATCAGAAGTTTTGGAACCAGCAATCAATCTAGCAGAAGAAGGCTTCGTTGTTTCACCAACAGTAAGTTATTATTGGCAAAAAAGCTATGAAAGATTTAAAGAGAAAACCCGTGGTGCTCCATTTGATGAATGGTTTAAGGTTTTTACGCCCAAAGGTCGCGCCCCTAAGCCTGGTGAAGTTTTCTTTTTGCCAAATCATGGAGAAACGCTACGACAAATTGGTCAAACAAATGGTAGAAGTTTTTATGAAGGCAAATTAGCTCGAAAAATTGCTAAAGCTTCTAATGAGCAAGGTGGTTATATCAGCTTTGATGATTTAGCCGCATACAAATCGGAATGGGTAGAACCTATTAAAGTTAATTATCGCGGATACGATGTATGGGAAATTCCACCGAATGGCCAAGGCATTGTGGCACTAATGGCTCTAAATACTTTAAATGGTTATGACATAAAAGAAAGAGAATCACTCAAAACTTATCACCTTCAGTTTGAAGCAATGAAACGTGCCTTTGTTTCTGGTAAACATTATGTAACAGAATTGTCAAAAATGGATGTAACCACATGCGATCTTTTAAGTGAGACTTATGCCAAGCAACAGCGAAATAAAATTACAGGGAAGGCGAGCAAAATAGAACCAGACCTTGTACCTGCTAAGAGTGGAACAGTTTATTTAGCAACAGCAGATAAAGATGGCAATATGGTTTCTTATATCCAAAGTAATTATACAGGATTCGGTTCAGGCGTCGTTGTTCCTGATACTGGTATTGCCCTGCAAAATCGCGCTTATGATTTTTCGCTAGACGAGAAGGATGCAAACCGTCTTGAGGGTGGAAAAAGAAGTTACCATACCATTATTCCTGGATTTTTAACGAAAGATAATAAAGCTATCGGTCCATTCGGTGTTATGGGTGGATATATGCAACCACAAGGTCATGTTCAAATGGTTATGAATACCATAGACTTTCATTTGAACCCGCAAGCCGCTTTAAGCGCACCAAGATGGCAGTGGGTAAAAGACAAAACTTTCATTGTAGAAAAAGATTTCCCAACTTCGATAGCAAAACAACTTTCAGATGTGGGTCATGACATAAAAATTGAACTTGAATCTGGAGCCTTCGGTCGCGGTCAAATCATTTGGCGTGCAGCAGAAACGGGCGTCTTAATTGGTGGAACAGAAGATCGCTGTGACGGATTCATTGCTCATTATTAAAAAAACATCATAAGTTAATGAAATTTCAAAAAGCGCTGAAAAACACCTGTTTTCCAGCGTCAAAAAGAGTATGATAAAAATACGTGATAGTACGAAATTGGGTTGTTCTTTGTTGACAAGTTAAATCGCGATGCTTTAAATTTGGGTTGATATATGCTTATCTGATGTTATAATTTCAACACGAATTATAGTCTTATCTAAACGAAAATGAACTCAAAGCATTTATTCCTAAATATGGATAATAACTGTGCTTGTTGAATATGATTGAATTCAGTTAGTTCATAATCATTTTATCATTGCTATAGTATTAAAACTCATCAATCCGATTTCGTACTATCACGTAAAAATATCGTAAATGCCAATCGAAATAAAATTAGTACGTGATGATACGAAATTGGGTTATGAATGAAATAAGATTTATTTGCCGTAAAATTTGTTTATCTTTTGTAAGATTTACTAAATGTTGTAGTATCAACGCTTGGGATTAATAAAATTCATTTTTTATATTTGTTTACTGATTTTTATTAAAACAGCATAATTTTAAAGCAACCCAATTTCATACCATCACGAATTATTATTAGTATAAACTCCCTGTATGAATGATTTCCTATTATCCCTATGGGGATTTTTTTATATAGTACTTAAATTTTGAGTAGTCCATCGTATAGATCATAAGTATCAGACTTTCATTGCCTAAAATCGGACTATTTAAAGTGTGATTGCTATACAGTCTACCCTCTTCTTTACCAGCCGCACGCATAGCACCTGACTTGCTGGCACAAAAAAACGCCATCCAAGAAAATTTTTTCGGATGTGCGCCATTTGCTTTCTTTTACTTTATCTAGTTACACCTCGTAGAACTCGGCTCCACTTTTACTTAGTTTCTAAATATTTGAATGCTGACCAGGCAGCAATGGCTCCGTCGCTTGTTGCTGTGACAATTTGGCGGAGATCTTTTTTTGTGACATCGCCAGCTGCGAAGATTCCAGGCACGTTGGTTTGCATGTAGGTATCTACTTCGATATACCCATGGTCGTCTGTAATATTGAGATTTTTGGTCATGTTGCTCACTGGATCGAGTCCAATGTAGATAAATGTGCCTGCAACTTCTAAGTCGCGCTCCGTATTGGTTTTGACGTTCTTGATGGTAACGCTTGCTAGTTTTTCGTCTTGTGCATTAAATTTGACTGGAACTGAGTCCCAGATGAATTCGATTTTATCATGGGCAGTTGCGCGTTCTTGTGCCACTTTGTGAGCTCTTAGTTCATCACGACGGTGGATGACATAAACTTTATCAACGAGACCAGCTAGGTAGATGGCTTCTTCTACCGCGGAGTCACCGCCACCGATAACGGCAACTTCTTTGCCTTTAAAAAATGCTCCGTCACATACTGCGCACCATGAAATGCCTTTACCTGATAGTTCTGATTCGCCTGGAATTCCGAGTAAGCGATGCTTTGTTCCTGTTGCCACGATAATAGCCCGAGTGTTTATTTGCTTAGCGCCACAATCAACGATATGTCTCCCGTTCTCTTGCGGCAAGATACCAGCAACATCACCATAGATGTATTCTGCACCTGCTTTTTTGGCATGTTCAAACATTTTCATTGAAAGTTCAGGTCCAGAGATAGCTTCATAGCCTGTATAGTTTTCTATTTCAAATGTCTTAACCATTTGTCCACCTGGCGCTCCTGCTTCAATCATGGCAACGGATAGGCCAGCTCTTGCTGCGTAGATTGCAGCTGTCATCCCTGCAGGTCCAGCGCCTATAATCGCAAGATCATATTGTTTATTTTCCATCTTTTCCACCTACTTTTTTGAATTTTTCACTTCATTTACTTTCTTTACCGATAAATCTTTTTAATGTTCACTAATTTCTGCTCACTGCTTATTTTTTTCTTTTAGCTTTGCGTTTTTCTCTTTTTTCACGCTGTTTTTGTTCATTGATAGCAGCAAAGTCATAGTCATGATACGTTACCATATTCACCTGTTTCATACGACGGCTTGCAACGACAAACAAGACAACAACAACTGTCACAATTGAAATAACTTGCGCTTGCATCAAAGGTCCAATCATCAAACTATCAGTGCGCAGTGCTTCAATAAAAAATCGCCCAACTGAGTACCAAACAGCATAAAACGCTGCAATCTCTCCGAGCAAAATCTTAGTCGACTTAAGCAACACAAAAATCACCAGTAAAAGTCCAACTAAATTCCACAACGCTTCATATAAAAACGTCGGATGATGGTAATTCCCATTAATAAACATATTATCAACAATAAAGTCTGGAATAAACAGCGATTCTAAAAAACTTCTCTGTACGTCAAGCGACCCCCCGTAGATAACACGTCCATAAGCCTCTTGATTCATAAAATTCCCGAAGCGACCAATGATTTGCCCCACAAAAAAACTCATAGCAACAATATCAAAAATCGGGAAAAATGGTAGCTTTTTCTTCCTCAAACACCACCAACCAAAAAGCCCAGCCGCGATTACCCCACCATGAATGGCAAGCCCACCCTCCCAAACAGCAAAAATACGCCCTGGATGACGTAAATAAAAATCAAGATTAAACAAAACATAGTAAATCCGTGTCCCCAAAATCGCAACTGGCACACCAAAAGTAGCTAAATCCCAAAACAAATCCTTATCGAATCCCTTCTTAATCCCCTCACGACTCGCCAAAACGATCCCAAGCCCAATTCCAATCAAAATCAAAAAACCGTACCAGTGCACAGTCAGTGTCCCTAGCCTAAAAAATATCGGATTAAGCGGCTCAATTTGAAAATGATCCATGAAAAAATCCCTCCAAATAGCGAAACTTGCCTTTGGCAAGCTCGTCAAAAACATATCTCATATCTATATAGTTGTTTAAATTAGTTTGCATGCAAGTTAGAAATATCTATATCCACATAAGCAACAGAGTCTGTTACTTATGTGTTAGTTGACGCTGGCGATTTTGCCAGCGCCTTTTACTCAGTCTCTTTTTTATTTTTGATAAATTCGTTTAATCTATTCGTAAAATCAAGTGCGGCGTTGTATCCCATGACCTTCAGGCGATGGTTCATTGCGGCAACTTCAATCAAGGAGGCTGTACTCCGCCCTGGTTTGACAGGAATTGTAATTTTAGCGACTTCCGTTTCGAAAAATTTCAGCGTTTCGTCAACGAGACCGATACGATTATATTCCCTACCTTTTTCCCAATCTTCAAGGTCAATGACTAATGATACCCTTTTTTTACTGCGATAGGCACTGGCGCCAAACAGTTCGGCAATGTTGATAATTCCAATTCCACGAATTTCAATAAAGCCTTTCAAAATTTCAGGTGCACGTCCGATTACGGTTCCAATTTCTTTTTCAAAGATATCGACTCTATCATCAGCGACCAATTGATGTCCGCGCTTGATGAGTTCCAGTGCGGTTTCACTTTTACCAACACCACTTTTGCCAGTAATGAGCACGCCAACACCATTAACATCTACCAAAACACCATGAAAGGATTCAACTGGCGACAATTCTTCTTCCAAATAATTAAACATTTTTGAAAATATGACCGAAGTCTCCAAGGGTGTACGTAAAATTGGCATTTTTGTACTTTTGGCTAATTCTATCATCACATTAGGTACTTCAAAGTTATTTGAAAAGATAATCGCTGGTGTTTCCTCGTTAAATAGCAGTCCAACCCGTTGTTTCAGCGTCTCTAAATCTAAATCTCGTAAGTAATTCCACTCTTTTGTTCCAATTAGTTGCAACCTCGTCTTCACCGAATCTGTGAAATAATCAGTAAATCCTGTCAATTCCATCCCAGGTCTCACTAAGAAGGTTTCTGTAATTTTGCGCCCAAGGTCAACCCCTGATTCAACAACTTCAAGCTCTACAGCATCTACTAAATTTTGAACAGTTATCTGACTCATCATCATCCATCCTTATTCTAATCCATCTGTAAAATACTTCTTCAAAGCATTCTGCAAAAATGAAATAAAAATCGCTGCAAACACAGCCGTCCACAACGAACGTATTTCAAACAAAGACCCCATCCAACTCGCCGTCATAAGCAAAATAATACCGTTGATGACAAAGTAAAATAGTCCCAGCGTCATCACAGTCAACGGAATCGTGATCACAATCAAAAGAGGTTTCACAAAAATATTTAACAAAGACATGATAACTGCCGCCCCAAAAGCTGCAAAGACATCCGCAATATAAAACCCTGGAAACAACCCACTCGTGACCATCAAAACAACGGTATAAATCAACAAATTCATCAACATTTTACGCCTATCAAAGCAGCCACATCCAACCTGCTGAATATGAACCGAGCCTTGAGTCGACCCATTCTCACGCCGATTTGACTCTGGCTTATTGTCAACCATATTGTCAATAAATTCTTGCTCATCAATAACATCCTTACTCATCCTATCTCACCTCCGAATAAACCTGCTAAAATGGCGCTTCGCGTCTTTACTACTCGCAGAAGCTATAGACTCCATAGCTTCTGCGGATAAAGATTGCCTATCGTCTATTATTACGGCGTGAAACCATGATAACCAGTCGCAATACCTGCGCAATCGCAACAATCAACGATGCAACATATGTCCATGCCGCCGCTGTTAAAACTTTGCGCGCTCCACTTCGCTCTGACGTGTTATCATAAACAATATTCATATCGCTCATCAGTCTCATCGCACGACTTGACGCATTAAATTCAACAGGTAGTGTAACCAATTGGAATAAAACGATAAAACCAATAAGGAAAATACCAATCGTCGCTAGCTGCATAGCCTCCAAAAAGAATCCTAAGAAAATGGCGACATATCCTAATCGACTTCCAAAATTAGCAAGCGGAACCAACGCTGAGCGAAGTGCTAATGGTGAGTAATTTTCTTTATGCTGAATCGCATGTCCCACTTCATGTGCAGCAACCGCTGCTGCTGCAACAGACCTCCCATGATAAATATCATGAGATAATTTTACAATGCGCCGCTTTGGATCATAATGATCTGTCAAATTACCAGGCGATTCACCGACATGCATATTCCCGAGTCCATTGGCATCAAGTAAACGCCTTGCGACTTCTGCACCTGTCAAGCCAGATGATAATTTCACATTTTTGTACTTATTAAATGTTGACATCAAGAAAAGTTGCGCAAGGCCTGGTACTGCCAACGCTATAATTAAATAAATAAAATAGGTCTCGTCCCACATCATTGGATACATCATAATCAAACACTCCTAATTTTTCATTGTTGCACAAGCGAAGTTCTGATGAACTTCACAATCCAGACAGCAGCTTGCACCCCAAGCAAACTGACCGCCCTTAGCTTTCAATTTTTCATTGTATTTATAGTATAGCATATTTTATGAACTGTGTATGAATTAAAGCGCTACCGTTTTGTGTAACAATTGACACTTTTAACGGCAAATAGCGCCTCCATTTTCGGCAGCTCTGCAAAAAGCGTCTCTGTTTCTTCGCTCGTCAAACCAAAATATTGACAATAGTGTTCACTCAAAACCGTATAAACAACAATATTATTCAGCTTTGAAAAAATACTCTCCTTTGCCACACGTTGAACTCCAGTCAACATCGCCTGCCCTAGATGCGGATTCCCCTTCAACACGCCAGTTAAAAAGTCGAATAAAAACTTGAAAATTTCTCCCTAAATCTACCATGATGCGCCTCTATAATCGGATTATCGTACTCATCAACCAATACAATCGGACGCTCGCCATAAAATGTGTACAGCGCCTCAACCAAATAAGCAAAACTATTCTTTAAATAAATCAAATTATTTTGTAAATGCTTATTTCTTTCCTTCCCATCCGCATACAAGAATTTCCAACGTCTGAAAAAATCGCAAATAAGCCGACTCTTTTTTATCAACACCCGCTAAATACTTACCGTATTTTTTATACTCCTTGAACATTTCTTCCACAATTGCTATTTCCAAATCCTCCACTGTTTTCCCAGAACAGCCCTTGAGCGACAAACTCACAACTGGTACTGAATTCATCCGCTTGGCATGCTCCGTCTCAATAATCGCAAGCCCCACAAAAATCTCACAACTATCCTGCGTAGCACTAAAAAATCACGCAATATCGTCATATTGAGCGTCTTCCCAAAACGTCTCGGTCGCGTAATCAGCGTCACCTCGCTCCCATACTCTATAAAATCCCTAATCATCAACGTTTTATCCACATAATAATTTTCGACTTCACCTTCACGAATTTTCCTAAAATCATCTTTATCAATCGGCAACATCCTCTTTATATCCTAATCCCTCCTTACAAATGAAAAATCATTCTTTCCATTATACCACTTCTAAACCCTTTCTACAAATGGAGAAAAAGTGTTAACCACCGCTTCGCGTCAGTTCCGCACTTCTCGTCCTCTAAGCTTTGTAACTAATTCTAATCAAATTAAGAGCTGCATCATTCATACTGTGAACACGTAGTTTGTGCAACGCCTAACATCTGAACGATTTTATCTTGATTGAAGTCTGCATCCTCTCGAAAACTACGAATTCTCTCTTGATAAGTCATATATACCACCTCATTAAGACAGTATCACAACTCATAGTGGCGTATCATTTTTAACTTACTACGAATTATAATGTAAATGAAATAACCATAAATTTAGGGGGGATACGCTATGGACTTTACTGAAAAAATTTTTGAAAGAATAGATCTACAGCAGATTCGTTCATTTTTGTTAGAAGGCGCAATGAGTCACATTATAGAAACTGAGAGTTATAAATAAAGATTGGAAAAAGGGAACAAACCAGCTCTTAAAATGAAATACTAGTACACCAACCCGCAATTAATTATCCAATACCTGATAAAAATTCCAAACTTCTTTGTTGCCTCCTCGAATTTTGAAATTTTTATTTAAACGTTATTGGATAGTTAATTACGAGCCAGCAGTGCACTAGATTCAATTGGTTGGAATCTCTCTTCACTTGCTCCATACTTTATTTAGTTCTGATATTTGATAATTTCCAAACGCTTAATGTCCTATTGTTTTGGCATTACTCAAAAAGACGCCGTGACAACCTACGTTAGTCAGGTGTCTCGTGCGCCCTCAAAATATGTTTTCTACCCGTAAATCACTTTGTTTAACGCTTCTGAATCAAATTGCTTGATGAACTCGGTCATAAGCCTCACGGCGTTGTCATAGTCATCGCGGTGGATAATCGAAACGTTGGAATGGATGTAACGAGATGGAATTCCAAGCGACATTGCTGGTGCTCCGTCGTGGGTCACGTGCATGGTTGCGGCATCTGTCCCTCCGCCCATCATAACGTCAAATTGGATTGGGATATCGTGCTTTTCCGCCAGATTAACGACATAATTGCGCAAGTCTTTGTGCCCGACTAAACCGCCATCCATTAGTGTAATAATCGGCCCTTTGCCAAGCTTCGCCTTGATTTTCTCAGCACCTGGCATGCATCCAGCAAGTCCTACATCCGCTGCGAAAACGATATCTGGTTTAATCATTTGCGCAGCAGTTCTTGCTCCGCGACATCCAACTTCCTCCTGTACCGATCCGATTGCGTAGTACTCGTTTGGATGGTTTTCGTTTTTCAAATTGTTCAGGACATCTATTGCTACAGCACAACCGATGCGATTGTCCCACGCCTTAGCAAGTAAATATTTCGGGTTCGCAAGTTCTCGGAAATCTGCATAGGGTGTAATCATATCTCCAGGCTTGATTCCTAATGCCTCGGCTTCTTCTTTGTTATCAACACCGATATCAATGAACATCTTATCAATCTCAACAACCTTCTTACGTTCCTCTGGGCTTAGCGCATGTGGCGGCGTTGATCCGATAACACCGTGAATTTTTTTGCCTGTCCCCGTCGTAATCGTCATTTGTTGCGACAGCATAACCTGACCCCACCATCCACCAACTGGACTAAACTTGATGAACCCATTGTCATCAATGAAATGCACGATAAACCCAACCTCGTCCAAGTGACCAACAACCGCAATTTTTGGCCCACCAGCAATGCCCGTTTTCTTTGCAACAACCGACCCAAGCCTGTCCTGTGACACCTCATCTGCCGCCGAAGCCACCAATTGCTTCATTAAGTCACGAACCTCATGCTCCTGCCCCGCAATTCCATTCGCATCCGTTAAATCCTTCAAAAATTCCAACTTTATATCCATTCCTAAACGCCTCCTTTTCCTAATACTATACCATATTGAAGCGCAAAAATCTATTTTCTTAAATAATTCAAATGGCGAGACTTCGGTATGCCAGGCGCATCCCTTCGTCTCGTCTTAAAAAGTTCAGCCCGAAGACTCCTCGGACTGAACTGCCTTTGTATACATAACAAGCGTGTGGGAAAGAAGGAATACTTTTCACTATCTTCTCACCCATAAAGCTGGACGGAAACCAATATCAGCACGAGGCACTTACACGCTAGACATCGCTAGCATTAGTGATTACACGTTTTGGAAAAGGTATATCATCGCATTGTTGAAATGTCATCACTCCATTTTCCGTCCCTACTGGAACTGGCGTTATCGACGTCCTATCCACATCTGTTCTTGTCATCGGCCTTGCTTCGTGCACAATTGGCGCTCTTTGAGCCAGTCGCCCTTCTTCATCAGCGTACAAAATTGATGTAGGCACTGACATTGCCAAAACTCCTCCTTCTGGCACCCAAAAATTTCTTGTTCCATTACTAGACATTGGTATTGACCCTGCCCTTTTTGAGACCTAATCACAGAGTTAGCTTTTGGTCGGTTCTTCGCTACAATTTATGGGTTTGGTGCAGATGGCTTAATATGGCTATGAATTGTAACTTTACCTTCTCATTTATTTCCAACATTTCTCTCACTCAAAGTATAATATTTCGCACAAACAAAAGACGCCCAATTTTTAAATTGGAGCGCCCTTCGAAATGTTTTTTAACCTCTAGATTCAACAATTAGCTTAATAGCTGTACGTTCTTGGTCGTCAATGATAATGTCAGTAAACGCTGGCACGCAAATTAAATCTTTACCTGTTGGTGCTACGTATCCTCTTGCAATCGCAACGGCTTTTACTGCTTGGTTAATTGCTCCAGCTCCAATTGCTTGGATTTCAACAACACCACGATCTCTAAACGAGTTCGCCAAGGCTCCTGCAACTGAATTTGGATTAGATTTAGATGATACTTTTAATACTTCCATAATGATCTTCCTCCTGTATTTCGTGCTATACACAAGATTTTATGCATTAGTTGTGCTTGCCATACCTAATTTTAAAATTTATAGTCAATCTATTTAGAAAACAATACAAGAAAATACTGTTGTTTTCGGGTAGATTGACTATAAATATAAATTAAGTAGTCGTCTTACTCGGCTTTCGTTGAAGAAATCACCAAAGTAAAATTTATTTGGCACATTTTTAAAACTAATTGTTTATTTCGCTTACTTTGCAGTCTCTACAAATCTCGTTTCACGGACAACTGTAATCTTGATACTTCCTGGATAGTCAAGGTCAGATTCGATTGCCCTGCGAATCTCACGTGTTAGTATACGAGTTTTAGCATCATCTAATACACTTGGAATGACGACAACGCGCACTTCTCGACCTGCTTGAATTGCAAATGCTCTTTCAACACCTTTAAAACTTGAAGCTATATTTTCAAGTTTTTGAAGCCTCTTGATATAATTTTCGATTGATTCACGTCTTGCTCCTGGCCGGGCTGCTGATAAGGCATCGGCTGCTGCAACAATAATAGCAATTAAACTCTTAGGTTCTACATCGCCGTGATGAGAGGCAATCGCATCAACAACAACTTCTGGTTCTCTGAATCTATTAGCAATTGTTACACCAATTTCAACATGTGAACCTTCAAGGTCATGGTCAGCGGATTTTCCAATATCATGTAATAATCCTGCACGCCTTGCAAGCTTTACATCTTCACCTACTTCGGCAGCAATGAGTCCTGCAATGTAAGCGACTTCCATAGAATGTTGTAGGACATTCTGACCATAACTCGTTCTATAATGTAATCGTCCTAATAATCTCAATAAGTCTTTATGAATACGGCTGATTCCTAAATCAAAAATTGCATTTTCACCGACTTCAATGATCTTTGTATCAATTTCCGCGCGGCTTTTTTCTACAACTTCTTCAATCCTTCCAGGGTGAATACGTCCATCTTGAATCAATGATTCAAGCGTCAACCTAGCAATCTCACGCCTAATTGGATCAAAGCAAGACAAAACGACTGATTCGGGTGTATCATCAACAATAAAATCAACGCCTGTTAATGATTCAAGTGTTCGAATGTTACGACCTTCACGACCAATAATTCGTCCTTTCATCTCATCGGTAGGTAAATTTACCAAGTAAACACTATGATCATTTGATTGATCAAGCGCAAGTCTTTGGATTGCACCCACTAAGATTTCCTTAGCCTTTTTACCTGCCTCAGCGCGTGCTGTTTCCTCTGCTTCCTTAATATGCTTAGCAATTTCATGAGTCATTTCAGACTCGGTTCTTTTCAAAATGATATCCTGAGCTTCTTCATAACTCAGTCTAGAAATTTCTAGGAGTTTATCTTGTTGCTGGGATATCAATTTCTCCGTTTTGCTTTCGCGTTCTTTTAGTTTTTCTTCCTGTCGCTTAATGTCTGCATCCTTACCCTCAATTGTACGCTCGCGATTTTCCAAATTCAAAAGACGTCGATCAACATTTTCTTCACGATTAATGACACGATTTTCAAGGCTTGAGAGCTCGCTTTTCTTATCGCGAATTTCAATCTCAGCCTTTTCCTTCATTCTTTGAATTTCTTCTTTAGTATCTAAAAGTGCTTCTTTTTTATCTGCTTCAACTTGTTTTTTTGCGTCTTCAATAATATTAACTGCGTCCTTACCCGCTACTTTGAGCTTCGCAGCATACGTTTTCACACATACAAAATATCCAATAGCCAAACCGACAAACAATAGCAAAAGGGAGATAGCAATAATTTCAATCATCTTTGCACCTCCAAAATTAGCTCACGCAAAAAGACAGCGTAAACACTAATCTCTATTGTAATATGTTTACCAAACTCTGTCAAGGGAGGCAAGCTATGCTTACCAGAATTATGTCACTTTATACTACTTTATGGTTATCATTCATTGCTACAATTAGCTGGTGTTTTGCGGATGGTTTGATATTGCTATAGAATGGTAACAGTTTATAAAAGGCTCTGATCTTATTGCCTTTAAATCCTTTTCAAATGACAAAGCCAAGCATAGCAATTCAAGGTGAATTTTGATGCCCCATAGGGCGATAAAAGAGACGATGCCCTGGGGTATTCAAAGTAAAAACTCTCCGACTTCTAACAGTTCACTACTCATTGTCCTCTTCCACACCGACTTCATCTGGCAGTTCTTCATTCATCAGTTTTTTGCGAATTCTCTCAGTGATTTCTTCTGTAATTTCTGGATTCTCTTTCAAAAAAGCCTTTACGTTTTCGCTACCTTGCCCAAGCTTTTCACCTTTATAAGAATACCACGAACCACTTTTATCAACAATATCAAGCTCAGAACCTAATGTAATGATTTCACCAAGCGCAGAAATCCCTTCACCATACATAATGTCAACAACTACAACCTTAAAAGGCGGCGCAACTTTATTCTTTTTAATCGTCAGCTTGGTCTTGCTACCAATCACATCTGCACCTTTTTTAATCGCTTCACCTTTACGAACATCAATACGAATCGTTGCGTAAAACTTCAACGCGCGCCCACCAGGTGTTGTCTCTGGCGAACCATAAATAACGCCAACCTTCTCACGAATCTGATTAATAAATAACGCAATCGTCTTCGTTGTGTTAATTTGTCCAGAAAGCTTACGCATCGCTTGCGACATCAAACGAGCCTGCAAACCAACATGCGAATCTCCCATACTACCCTCAATTTCCGCCTGCGGAACAAGCGCCGCAACCGAGTCAACAACCAATAAATCAATCGCACCACTACGCACCAATGCTTCAGCAATCTCAAGTGCCTGCTCACCATTATCTGGCTGCGAAATCAATAACTCATCTGTATCAACACCCAGCGCCTTCGCATAAGAAGGATCCAATGCATGTTCAGCATCAATAAAAGCCGCCGTCCCACCAGCCTTTTGAACCTCGGCAATCGCATGTAAAGAAACCGTTGTCTTACCCGAAGATTCTGGCCCATAAATCTCAACAATACGCCCACGCGGATACCCACCCACACCAAGCGCTGAATCAAGTAACAACGACCCCGATGGCGACACTTCAATATCAATATCAGTCTTCTCCCCAAGCTTCATAATCGAACCTTTACCATACTGCTTTTCAATCTGCTTTAACGCCTCATTTAACGCCTTTTGACGAGCATCTGCCATCTCTAAACAACCCTTTCTGAATCAAAAACTCATACCTAAATAGTATAACAAATCCCACCAAAAATCAACACCAACCGCCCTTTAAAAACAATTCTAATGGTGTTAGTCTGGGCTACGCTCCAGATCACATCTTAAAAAATTTGAAATCAATTGATGTACATAAAGAATCTATCTGTCCTTCTTTGCATAAAGTTATAATAACTTAAAAACTTAAATTTTTAACGAGGGATAGCCATGGAAATCGTATATTATGAACCAAAACATTTAAAAGACTGTCAAAACCTATTCACCTCCATCTATAACGCAGAAAATTTCAACTGTAATTTTACACAAGAGAAAGCAACTGCCTATTTAGAAGAACTTGTAAATACACCAAGATTCATTGGATTTTTATTTTTTAACAAAGAAAAATTATTAGGCCTAGCCTTTTGCCACGAAAAAACGTGGGCCTGGCGTGATGAAATATGTATCAATGAATTGCTCATTCATCCAGACTACCAAAGAAGCGGACTCGGTAGCAGGTTACTTAGCTTCATTGAGAAATTTGCAAAAAATCGCGAATTAGCAGGGATTACGCTTGTAACCAACACTTTACCACTCGCTAATTTTTACATCCAAAATGGATTCATGGAACACGACATTTCTTTCCTATACAGAGGCCTAGATGCCAAAGACTCTTAACTCTTATCTTTTAAAAATTGTAGAATAAAATGAGGTGATTCTTTCAATAAGAACTCTCCAATTAAGTTCTGTTTACTGATTACTCCTAACTTATTTATTTTCTCCCTCTCTTATATATACGGGAAAAATCGAAAATTTCCTTCCCAAATGTCGTCCTTTTGCCCAAAAAAGCGTTTTCTATGAATTTGGAAAACGCTCCACCCTTTTAAAGACATGGAAAAATTTATTTTTCCACTGCCCTTACAAAAAATTCAGAAATTTCCCTACAATTTTGAATGCAATTATGATACAATGACATTAATACTTTGGAAATGGGTGAAAATCAATGAGCTATTTAGTACCAACAGTGATCGAAAAAACATCAGCGGGCGAGCGTGCATACGACATCTACTCGCGACTTTTGAAGGACAGAATCATCATGTTAAGTGGTGAAATCAACGACCATATGGCTAATATTGTGGTGGCACAGTTGCTATTTTTGGCAGCAGAGGATCCTGGTAAGGACATCCACCTATACATCAACTCACCAGGTGGGTCGGTTACCGCTGGAATGGCAATTTTTGATACGATGAACTACATCAAATGCGATGTGTCAACGATTTGTATTGGGATGGCAGCTTCTATGGGAGCACTTTTACTCGTAGCGGGCGAATCAGGTAAAAGGTACGTTCTACCAAACAGTGAAGTCATGATTCATCAACCACTTGGTGGGGCGCGTGGACAGGCAACAGATATCGCAATCGCTGCCGAGCATATTTTGAAAACTCGCCATAAATTGAACCTGATTTTGGCTGAAAAAACGGGTCAAACGCTCAAAAAAATTCAGCAGGACACCGATCGCGACAACTTCATGTCAGCGACCGAAGCGAAGGCATACGGCTTAATCGATCAAATCATCGATCGCACAGACGACATTAAGGAATAAATGCAAAGCACTTCAAAAGGCATAAAAATCGCAGGTAAATTCTCAATGTCATTAACTTAAGAAATATCTCAAAAATCTATTGAAAGTCAAGCTCAAAATTGTAGTGATTTTAGGAATTTTTTGAGACTTCTTTGTAGAATTGGCTCAAAAAATAGGCCAAAAGATCCACTCGTTAGCTTTTGGCCTGTTCATCGTTACAATTTCGAGCTTGCCTGGAAATTGATTTTGGGCATATTTTCCCTTAAGTTAATCACATTGGGTAAATTCTGCGTTTTTTATGTCTGAAAAACCCGCAAAAGACCCGCTATTCTACCTCGAGGCTCTTACTGAAGTTTGGTTGTAACGATAAGGATACAAGTCAATTTAAAATGCTCTAGCCTAGTTTTAACTAGTTATTTAGAGCATTTTCTTTTAGATTTGCATTTCTTATTGTCACCAAAGTCACCAAATTTTGAGTAAGAACCTATCTCAAGAAGAGGTCGCTGAAAAAACCTAAAATTTAACAAAATTCAGGAAAACAAAAATTCCAAAATCCCGTAGGAACAGGGGGGAATTGAATGATTTTGGTCTGAAATGGGACTTTTTCAGTGGCCTCCTTGAGAGTAACGGGTTTTCTATACCAAATTTTCATTATAATCTCGGTAGGCATCGCTAATCGCTTCATATCCAAATCCACGTCTAGCGAGCGCTTGCGTCACCTTTTGCTTATGTTCATAGCTGGAAAATTTGCTGTATTTGTGCCAAAATTTTTCAAGCTCTCGCTGTAAAATTTCACCTTCACCCTCGCTCATTTCAAACTCAGCGAGTGCATCAGTAACCACTTCCAAGTCAAAGCCTTTGCTCGTAAGACTGTGGTGTAACTTTTGCATCAATCCCCTAACGCCATACTTTTTATTCGATTTCATAACACTCTGAGCTAGTTTGCGAACTGCTTCAAGCTGTTGTTCATATGTATAAACTTCAACATATGTATTTGCCTCGGATTCAGACACCCCCTTTTTCACCAAATCAGCATAAACGCTATCTGGTCCCTTTGTACCTTTCATAATCTGCGACTCGACGTAAATTTCCGCATATCGCGCGTCATCTAGAAGTCCAATCTCGAGCAATTTGGAAATCACAGAATCAATAATATCTTCGCTAACCTCGCGTCCTATCAACTTATCACGAATTTCTTTAACTGTGTACATCCTACTTGCTAAGATATACGTCGCATAAGAATAGGCTTTTCCGTAATTCAAAGACTTACCTAACTCCGAAAATTCATCTTCGGTCAAAATCTTGCCAACAACTAAACGAAACTTTAAGACGAGTTCCTCATGCACTGAAACTTCATGCAAATGACCCCTTTCATCCTCAAATGTAACATCATAATTAGAACGGCGTCCAGAACTCGCCCTCACGACCTTGAATTTCATCACTTAAATCCCCTCCTCAAACCTGTACCCAAAGCCGTGAACCGTTTGAATCATGTCCGCATATTGGCCTAATTTTTTGCGGATTTTTTTCACATGTGTATCGACAACGCGCGTGTCGCTGAAGCAATTGACGCCCCACACGACATCCATTAGCGTGTCCTTGTCCATCGCCGTGCCCGCCTGTTCCATCAAGTAAACGAGTAGGTCAAATTCTTTCAATGCAAAACTCACCCGAGTGCCATCAATTTGAACTGTTTTAGCTGCTTTATTAACTATCAGCGCCTTGGTGTTAGCGGTTTTGAAATTAGTGTTTACGCTTGTAATTATGCGCTCGACTTGAGCAACCAAAGCCTTGATGTTAACCTCATTTTGCAGTAACCCCTCATCTTTCATTTCAGTAAAAAACTCGCTCAACCTATCAGATTGGCTCCCTGGGAGCGGCATATCGTCATCAATAAGTAAAACTCTCTTTTTTTCCATACCTCCAGTTTACCACGTTAAACACAAAAAGTACACATTTTTGACGAATGGTTGAAAACACTCAAATGGCGCAGAAAAATTAAAATTTTTCGCGTCTTTTAGCTTCGTGTGGAAGTTGTTCTCTTTGTATATGTTTAAGAACTTGCTTCGGACTCTGAAACAAGTCATTCTGTACAGGGCAATTACTGCCCCCAAAATGCCCTCATCTCCTCCTGCCACAACTTTTACGCATGACCATGACTCAAATGACCGCGATAATTAGCCAACACCTGCCGAGCCCCATTAATCTCAAGCTCACCACTTATCATGCCTCGCTTCAGCTTTCCAACCGTCCACTTGAACCGCAACTTCGATTGTCGCTTTAACTTACGTACAATTTTTCCGCTTTCTCGCACAAAAAAACGCCAACTTAGAAACTCAACACCATGCTTCACCAGAAAAATATCTGTCTTCGGATTCAAACTAAGCTACAAATTCCCCTCAACCACACCCTTAATCTCCTCCAAAAAATACGTCAACATCTTAACCTTCGTCAAAGCCAACTGCTGAAAATCACGCCGAATTGGATACCGCTTCTCAAGATTTGCCTTCCCAATATAAATCTCATTAGCCATATACAAAGCCTCCACTAGCTCAATCGCCAACCCTTGCATCTTCGTTGACAACGTATGACGATACTGCTTTGGCATATTCTTCGTCGCATTCATCACATGCTTACACAATTCCTTCGCCTTCACAATAACCATTAAATCACTCGAAGGCTGCGGCTTCTTCTTATAACCTTTTCTACTCATAACCTTAGTGGAGGAAACCTGAACAACCATGGCAACCTCATACTTCCTTTCAAAATTTTCATTCAAATGGCGGACGGTGACGTACTTTGTCGCCACCTCCCGTCTCTACCCCCTAATATCTAGACAACCTTTTCAAACCAACAAAGGATTGGCCAGAGCTCCCTGACCAATCCCCCCGAAATATAGATGCACCTAAAACACTTGGCTCGCTAACACTCGCCCCCTGCCGCTTCGCGGCCAAAAACTAAGCTCCCTTTGGTTGCCAAACTCGCGTTGCTCGTTGCGCTCACTACGTTCGCGCTAGATTAAAAGGTGTCAGACGACCAGATGTCGGGTGCGCCTACGGCCTCACCCATAAAGCTGGGCGAAGACCTCGCACACCTGGAGCACCACCGCCACCCGTACCAGCCACATTACCAGCCGTGCTGACCCCCCGCGCCGAGTTATCCACAGCGAGACCAGGCGAGCGCAACAACCAATTGCGCGCCGTGCCAGAGGTATCCCTAGCGATACGTGGAGCGAAATTCCCCTGTGGTCCGTCATAAAATGAATACACCTCCGCTCCAGATAAATTGAACGGTTCTGCATTCGCTGCACCTGGTTGACCTGTCGGCCTCGTCGATGCTCGAGCCAACGCTTCTGGTGTCGTCGCATGGTTGTTCCAAAAAACTGCATTACTCATAAATTGATTTCCCCATGTCCAATCTAT
>JGI990J12352_1000067_pt1 | contig 22123 bp, 24 predicted proteins | sample Intmic4MA4BA4MSA_FD_12352 | JGI IMG/M metagenome (IMG submission 12352) | reverse complement strand
CGCTGGAGTGGCAATGCCGTATCCGACTTGCTTGACCATCTGGAGCGCACTCGCAATCGGCTCGTACTCCCTCTTGATACGCGAGTAATCTTGGAGCAATCGCATTAAATCTGCCTTGTCTGCAATCGGTCCTACAAGCTCCTCGAGGATTTGGTCGTATAGCTCGTCTGGTACTCTGATTGCGAGCTCAGCAAGACCAGCGCCCGCATCCATCGCACTAATATGACAATCGTCGACAATATCAAGCTCACGCAATTCTTGCGCCAGATAGTCAATATCGCGAAGCCTGTAAAACTCAGTCACACTTGTGCCCATGACTTCTAAGAAATGTGCTTTAAGCCAATTGTCATCAGAAAGCGCCTCAACCCAGCTCGGGATTTTAATCGAAAGCTCAGACACCGGGAACTCATAAAGCGCCTCCCTCAGTACCGCATAAACATCCGATTGTCCCATTGTATCAACCGACATACAAATAACAGGTACGCCATAATCAAGCTCCATTTGTTCCCTAAGTGCAAGTGCCGCCTCAGATTTCGGATGCGTTGAATTAAGCACCACGATAAACGGCTTATTAATCGCCCTCAACTGCTCAATAACAAGCTGCTCCGCTTCCAAATAATCTGCGCGTTCAAAATTTCCAATCGAACCATCTGTCGCCATCACAATGCCAATATGCGAATGCTCTTCAATCACCTTTTGCGTCCCAATCGCCGCAGCCTCAACAAACGGAATCGGCTCATCATACCAAGGCGTATTGACCATGCGTGGCCCATCCTCAGACTCATAACCAACCGCCTCCGCAATAACATATCCCACACAATCAATCAAACGAACATTTGCCGAAACCTCACCATAAGCAGTTACATTAACCGCTTGAGCAGGTACAAACTTAGGCTCCGTTGTCATAATCGTCTTCCCATTAGCACTCTGCGGCAACTCATCAACCATGCGCGCCTTAACACTCTCATCCTCAACCATCGGAATCACCAACGTCTCCATAAACTTCTTAATAAACGTCGACTTCCCAGTCCTCACCGCACCGACAACACCCAAATAAAACTCGCCATTCGTGCGTTCAAACACATCCCTAATCAACTCATGATTTTCCATTTTCCAAGGCCTCCCTGTGCAAACTTTCCTACTTCAACCCTATGCTAACGTATTACAAACTTATGACAAAAGATTAAAAAAATTTTACTAATGGCGTAAAAAAGTAAAACTTTTTCACGTCTTTGTGCTTCGTATATATCGTACCGTTTATAACCACTCGCCCTCGCTCGTAGAAGGGGCTCTATTGCAGAGGTTTCTATAAAGTCTATTCCCTCACATCAAAACATATGCTAAAAGAGAAAATAAACAATGAGCAGTGAACAGAAAACAAAGAGCGGAATTTGATCAAAGAGTGCTTATCTGCGAAATTGCTTCATTTCACCATTTTGAAAAAACTGAAATAGAGAGGGATTGCTGACTATGAAAACAATAAAATGGATTATCAAAAAATTCACCATCGGTTGCATGGTACTACTGGCGGCTGGCTTCCTGGGGGCGTTTATAGACATCGATATACCTTTTAACTACCTATCAGCATTCCTAATCGGCAGTCTCGGTCTCCCAGGCTTTGTCATGGTATATGTGACAAATATGATATTTATGATGTAGCAACTTAAAAAGCAGTTCGTGCAAAAAACGCACCAACTGCTTTTTTAAAATTCACTACAAACAAGTTCTTAAAGTTATTGCCATGATTTTTTTCGATTTGGATATTGCATGGAAGTATTAAAAAGGGTAAAATTAGATATAGTAATCATACTTCAAGGAGTTTTGTATATGGTGACAATTGAGGAAATGCAAAGAGTTTTGACCCCTATTTTTGAGAGCCGTGGTGTAACAAAGGCAATTTTATTTGGTTCATATGCAAAGGGGGAGGCGACTGAAAGTAGTGATGTCGATTTGCTTGTAGAAACTGAAGATTATGTTGTTGGATTAGCATTCTTCGGGATTATTGCTGATGTTGAAGAAGTGTTGGAACGGGAAGTGGATTTGATTTCTGGACGATATATTGTGCCTAACAGTAGGATTGATAGAGAAATAAGGGAAACGGGGAGAATTATCTATGAAAAAGCCGGATAGAATTATCGTTCAAAAAATTGGCAAGTATTGTCAAGATATTTTACGTTTTACTAACGGAATAGATTTCGATGAATTTGTTTCTAATGAAGAGAAAAATTATGCTTGTGTTTTCGCCATCAGTCAAATAGGAGAAATCGTTAATGCGTCAAGTGATGAGTTTAAGGAAATGTATAGTACTAAACCGTGGCGTGAGATGGTGGCGGTTAGGAATCGAATCGTACACAACTACGGTGGCGTTAAGATGGGAATCATTTGGGAAGTTATTGGGCATAACATTCCAGATTTATTGGCGTATACAGAGGAAATTTTGGATAAAATGGAAACACTAGAATAAACTCTCTCTCTACTTTAAAATTCGAAACTTCACAACCAACCTCTATGACATTTATGTTGAATCTTTGTCTGGGGATGTTGGGCGAGATCCCAACGTCTCCGATTGATGACGCGGTGAGCGAAGCTCATCTGCGCTTTTTGGCTAGGACTTACTTTGCTTAACTTCCTCGAATAGTTCGTCGATTATCGGATCTTGCAAATAGCCTTCGATTGTGACGAGTCTAATGGCATCGTGTGTACGGGCAGCGCGGTCGGCTAGGTCTTTGTGGATAACGATGACATCGGTGTCTTTTGGTACGTCTTCTATGCGATAGTTTTTGACTTCTATGTCTGTTATTCCAGCATTTTTAAGTCGTTTTTTGAATGTTGTTGCTCCCATCGCGCTACTTCCCATTCCTGCGTCGCAAGCAAATGAGATTTTTTTGAAAGTAGATGTAATGGCACCAGTTACAAGTGCTTTTCCTTCTGCTTTCATATTTTTTGCTTTTTGGGCAGATGCCTCAAAGTCATCATCATCTTCACTCTTGTCCGCTTTTAAGATGAGTGCTGTTACTAGGAAAGAGACGATGGTTGCCACAGCTACACCCGCAATGATGCCGAAGAAATTCCCTCTTGGGGTCAAGGCGAGGTAGGCAAAGATTGAGCCTGGGCTAGGTCCAGCTACTAATCCAACGTTAAATAGTTGGAAGGTTAGAATTCCAGACATTCCACCTAGGATCATCGAAATGATGGTAATAGGCTTCATTAAAACGTAAGGGAAATATAGCTCGTGAATACCTCCGAAGAAATGGATGATGATGGCACCAGGCGCTGTTCTTTTTGCCGCTTTTTTACCAAAGAACGAGTAAGCCAATAGCAATCCGAGACCTGGACCTGGATTTGATGCCACGGTGAAGAAGATAGATTGTCCAAGTTCTAAAGTTTGCTGCATACCTAGTGGGTAGTAGATTCCTTGGTCAATTACATTATTCAGGAATAAAACTTTCGCAGGTTCATTGATAATCGAAAGTAACGGTAGCATTCCAGTTTCTACTAACGCCTCAATGGCGCTTGTTACAAGGTTATTTGCACCTTCAATAAGTGGTCCGATGACAAGGTATGATAAAATCATGAGGATAAATCCAGCAATTCCGATGGTGAAGTTGTTGACAACCATCTCAAAACCAGCAGGAATTTTGCCTTCTAAGGAGTAGTCAATTTTCTTCATCAACCAACCGCCTAAAGGTCCAACTATCATAGCACCTAAGAACATTGGAATGTCTGCCCCAACAATTAATCCTATCGTTCCAAGCGCACCAAGCACTGCTCCCCTTTGCCCACCAACCATTTTACCACCCGTATAAGCAAGTAATAATGGCAATAAATAAGTAATGGCAGGTCCGACCAATTCTGATAGATGCTCATTAGGCATCCATCCCGTCGGAATAAAGAGGGCGGTTAGTATCCCCCATACAATAAAAGCACCAATATTTGGTAAAACCATATTTGTTAAAAATCCACCAAAAGCTTGGACTTTTGCTCTGCTAGAAACTTTTTTCTCTGAATGTCCTGACATCTTAACTTCATCCTCCTTGTGCATATGAAATTCATTTGCACAATATTATTTAATCAAAGAATTAAAGATTTAAAGATTTTCATCAAAATTATAAGTTGTTATCATTCACAGCTATCGATAATCCGCCATCTCGCCCCTTCTATTATGAATTGATATTTGACCATGAATTATTAGTTGCTGATACTACCTAGTAGCATTCATAATTTTAATGACCTCACTTTCCGTACTGGCATCCTTTAATCGCTGCACAACTTCATCATCTACCAAAGCCATCCCTAACTGACCCAGCATATCTAGATGACTTTCATTATCCTCGGCAGATAATGCCATCAGTAACTTTACAGGTTTTCCACCTGGAAACAGGACAGGTTCTTTTAGTTGTAAAAATGTTAATCCTGTTTTTATAGCACCTTGCTCATGCCTTGCATGAGGCATGGCAACCTCAGGTAAAATTACGACGTAGGAACCGTTTATATTGACACTCTCAATCATCGCTTCAATATATCTCGGTTCAATGCAACCTGATCTAAGCAAAGGCATTGCAGATAGTCTGATTGCCTCCTCCCAAGAGTCTGCTCGATTTGTAAATAAGACGTTTCCCTTTAGAAAATTTGTTAACATTTCATCAACTCCTTATCAAAGTTTGCAAAAATATGTCAAAATTAACGTCGCTAGGCATAAATCGATGTATGATTTTTCGACAGTTCTAGGTAATTTTTACAGATGACATCAATTACTTTACTATCATTTAAACTTGTGTATTTTTCCACCATTTCTCTAATACCGCACTCTAAAATGCTTTGTTGCATTAATATTGCTTCATTATCGGAATCATCATGATATAGCAGAGCAGCTGCTACTAATTTTGTTCCGTATGTTATAGGTAATCCTCTTTCTGCAATTTTTCTCAAGGGGGCGATGATTCGCTCATTTTCACCCAGTTTTCTGAGTGGTGAACGTCCTACCCGAGTTACATCATCTTTAATGTACGGATTTTTAAAGCGTTCAAGCGTCTTGTCAATAAAAGCTATTAAGTCTTCTTCAGGCATCGCATATTCATGAGCTAAATACCTTGAATTTTCATACATAAGTCCTCGAACAAAGTTAAAAATCTTTTCATCAACTAACGCTTCTTGAACAGTTGATTTTTTCATCAAAAATCCTACATATGCAGCTGCAGCATGAGCTGCATTCACAATGTAAAGTTTTCTTTCAATATACGAAGACATGTCCCTTACATAAACGGCATCTTTAAATCTTGGAATGTTTTGATTTATCAACTCCGATTCATTAATAATCCACTCATAGTAAGGCTCTACTGTTGTTATTTCTTGCCCGTCTACATTGATAGACAACGCTTGCCTATCAATAGCAGAGTTGGCAAAACCTGTATATTGTTGAATTTTTTGGAAGTCATCGGCGTCGGTTAATTTAGCGATTTCATCTTTTAGTTTACTCGTCGCATTCATCATATTTTCGTTAGCAATGATGTCTATCGGTTCTTTATTTGCCTCAATCCTAGCTAGTAAACCTCCTGCAATTAATGGCGCTATTTTCTCCAAGTTGCCAACACCAACCGAAGTCGTTATCATATCTGAATTTACAATGGAATCAATGACTGACTCCTGCTCGATCCATGCATGAAATGCGAAAACATGGCCAACTTCAATTGTTGTTTTTCTTTCATCTAGTAATTGGAGTGTATACTTTTTCGTCTTTTTCAATTCATTGACAGATTCAAAATCAACATCCACAAAGCAAACCGAATAACCACTCTCATTTAATACCATACCGATAAATCCTTTGCCAATATTACCCGCCCCAAAGTGCACCGCTTTAAACATAGACATCACCTTCTATTCAAGATTAGCATGGTACTGCCATAACGCTTTCATGTTAATGTCTTGCTCCTTAATAATCATCAAAGCAATCGTATCACCTAGCAAAAGCAAGCATTGCTCAAACAAGCTGGTCATGGGTTGGATAGAGGGGATTTCATTGTCTAAATTCAACTTCGTACTAACTGGAATGCGAACAAAAACATTTGTATACTGACTCATAGCGCTATTAGGGTTAGAGCCAATATGAGCAACTTTTGCTTCAAACTGCTTCGCCTTTTTTGCAACCACCAGCGGGAACGCACTTTCACCACTGCCAGAGCCAACGATTAATAGGTCTTTATTAGTAATAGCAGGCTCTGTTATTTGCCCAACTACAACGGTATGGATTCCTAAATGGGCAAGTCTTTTGGCAATAGCTTGAAGTGATAATAAAACCCTACCTACGCCGACAAAGAATACTTTTTCTGCTTCTTTGATTTGAGCGACCAGTGCCGCAACTTGATCCTCGTCAATCGAGGTGAGTATTTTTTTAATCTCATCAACAATTGCAATTTCTAATTCATGATAATGATTCTTCATTTATTTCACTCCCAAGCCCTTTTTAACGGCAAAATCAACTAATTTTTTGTTTTCTGTCAATGTGTTGCCTTTTATGAACATACTCGTGCTCCCGAGCACTAAATCATCAGCTCCTGCTTCAATTAGTGCAGGAATCGTTTCAAGCGACACCCGTCCATCTACTTGGATTTTTACATCTAGTGCCAGCTCATCAATTAGTTTTCTTAAATCTTGAACTTTTTTTGTCGCATAAGGCACTTGTTTTTCACTTGCATCGGTAGCAAAACCAGGATTAATCAACATCAGTGTCACAAAATCTATCTCTGGTAAAATGTAATCTAATGCCGATAACGATGTCATCGGATTTAAAGCAACCCCGACCTTATTTCCAGCTTTTTTAATTAAATTGACATATCTATCAACATGTAAACTGCTTTCGTAATGAAAAGATACACTTTGCACCCCGATATTTAAAACTTCATTTATGAAGTATTCGTTATTAAGCGACATAATATGAACATCAAAATTCATATCCGTCGCTGACCTCATTTTTTTAATCGTGTCTATGCCAAGTGGCATGCTTGGGCTAAATGCACCATCTAAAATATCAATATGCAGACTGTCAACGCCAAACTGTTCGATTTCTTTGATACTCTGTTCAAGGTTAGCTAAGTCAGCGCACATAATCGATGGAGATAAGATAATTTTTTTCATGAATTAAAACCCTCCTCTTTATGATTCGCTTTCATTATAAATCTTTTCTTCGTCAAAGTCAATATTAAACATGCATAATTTTTAATCGTTATTGCACGTTTGTGCATTTATATTGGATTTTACTCAATGTACTAATATGTATCCGCGTGTAAAAAAAGAAAGACGCCCACTCTCCCACGAGTGGTGCGCCATTAGAATGCGTTAGATTTTCCAAATTTGTTAATTTGTGATAAAATGGGAGGATATGGAGGGTGAACATGCTAAAAGAAGAAAGACAACAGAAAATTTTGGAACTTTTAAACGAGGAAAAGAAGGTTATCGCCAGCGAACTCAGTAAACGACTCACAGTTTCCGAGGACACAATCCGGCGGGATTTCCGTGAATTAGATGAAAAAGGGTTAATCCGTCGTGTTCACAGTGGGGCATTAAGGGTTGGACCTCCTGTCACAAGCTTTACTCATAGGCAAAATGTAGCCACTGAAGCCAAGAAAACGCTTGGAGAGCAGGCACTGTCTTTTTTAAAGGAAGATACCGTTATCATCATCGATGGCGGCACAACAAATTTGCATTTGGTTAAGCTAATTCCAATCGATTTCAAGGCAACCATTATTACAAATAGCCCTCCAATCGCGACGGCTCTAGCGCATCATGCCAACATTGAAACCATTATGCTAGGTGGCGTTATGTACAAAGAATCGATGGTGAACCTTGGACTTGACGCGGCAGAATCGCTTGCTTTAATGCGGGCGGATTTATACATCATGGGGATTTACAACATTGATTCCCAAGCAGGCATTAGCGTGCCAACGTTGGCCGAAGCGCAAATTAAACGGGCGATGGCAAAAATTTCCACCGAAGTTTTGGGCTTGGTGACAGCCGACAAATTGGAAACGGTTAGCAAAAATATCGTGGTTCCTGCTGATGTGCTGACTTACCTTATCGTCGATGAAATGAGCGAATATATACAAAACGTGTATAGCCAGAAAAATATTATAATTCGCGGTGTGACGCTTAAATAATTCAAATGGCGCGTCCGTGTTCCACGTCCGCGTCTTTCTATCACAGACGCTGGAATCTCATCCGACGCCTGTGGATCAAAATTTACTGTTAATTAAAAAAAATTCCAGAAGAAAATGACCTCCGATTCATTGCACCGTTAGGTACAAGTTTCAGGGGTCATTACAATTTTTTTGGCAACTTTCTTATAATTAATAAAACATATGCTTAATGACCTCAATCAGATGATACAATAGCAACCTAGGTCCTGAAAATCGCATAACATCCTTAACCTTAGCGCGCATGTCCTTCTTATAGCAATGAATTGGACATTTTTTACAAGAGGTCTTTTCATCCTGGAATTTGCAAAATTTCAGGCGTTTAAGCGAATAATCAAGAAGATCCTCGCAATCTTCACACATCGAATCCGCACGATGATTTTTCCGGCAATAAAGTTTAATCATAACTTCAATAAGCCGCTTCTCTTTCTCAATACGGCCCTTAGGCATGCGACTTCACTCCTTTATCTCACCTCGACCAACCGTCCATGTACAATCATCCGCGCATCCTCAAATTGGTATTCACACGTCGAAAGGCTCACAATTCTATCAGCTCCATTTGGCGTAATTCCAGTTTCTATCTCTGAAAGTTCTGTAACAAATTGCAGGTAGAACTCAAAGAGTTCTCCTGTCTCAAGTGCCTTAAAATAAGTATCGCTGTAAGCTGAAGTTAAATATGCTGAAAAAATGTCGTAATGGAATACTGCCTCTGACGTATAAATTCTGAAGCTGGAATATTGGTCAAAGAAAGATTGATTTTGAAATAGGGTAAGCGGTGAGAACATGGTGTCATTTAGCATGTTATGACCATATATAAGGGTTTGGCTATCTGAAAAATCTGGCGCATTGCGATAGTCTGCAAAAATAGCGCCAGAAGGATTGGACAAACCTGCAAAAGTGGTCGTTAGATAATGTTCATTATCTGTTGTCTGTACAATCGGATGATCAATACCTGCTCCTTCTACATAGAGCCACCCAATAATATCTTCATTGATTTCTCGCAACGCTTCAAAATCAATTTGCCTGCCTTCTTCCTCCTTTTCATCCTGACTTGCGATGGAGAGAATTTCTTCATGCTCCCTGTCTGCTTCACGATAAGTTAAATGCTGACCTAGAAGCTGGTATCCTGAGTATGCGAATACACTTATGGCGATTAAAAGGAATGCTTGCTTGGCAAGTTTTTTTGTTTTATTCATAACACGTCACATCCAGTTCCGAGAAACTAAGCGAGACCCTATACTAATTGTATTCCGAAACCGCTATTAGTTGTAGATGAATTTTTCATTATATTAGGAAACGCAGAGCGCAGCGTACCTAGAGGGTACGTAAGCTCAAGATGACAACCGCAGAATGGGGAATTCATCACAAACGATAGTGGGTTCAGAGTATAATTAGTATTGAGTTCTCGATAGAAAGGACGAAATGGGGCAAAAGTCTTTGGTTTTTCGTCCCATTTCGCCATTAGATTTATCTTTACAAGTTATTTAGAACGAATTTTTTTCCGTCCACGTCGATGATTTTTAGGTTGATACCGTACAGTTTTTCGATGATTTCTGATGTGATGACTTTTTCGGGCGTTCCGTTTGCTATTATTTTTCCACCTTCTAGACCTATGATTTCATCCCCAAATCCAAGAGCGTGGTTGATATCATGCAGAACCATGATGATTGTGATACCATATTCTTCGTTGAGATTTTTGATTAGGTTGAGGATTTCGATTTGGTAGCGAACATCCAGGAATGTGGTCGGTTCATCGAGTAACAGCGTTTTGGTATTTTGCGCCAGTGCCATTGCAATCCATGCGCGTTGCCTTTGTCCGCCAGAAAGTTGTGCGACTTGTTTGTCTTTGAATGAGTGGAGGTCGGTTGCTTCGAGTGCCCATTCAATGATTTTGTCATCTTCTTTGGTGAGGGCTTGGAATTTTTTTGTATGAGGTATTCGTCCATAGGAAATGAGTTTTTTGATTGTGATGTCTGGTGGTGCTGTGTTGTGCTGGTGGACGATGGAAACTTGCTGGGCAAAGTGTTTTAGCTTCATCTGGGAGATGTCTTGCTCGCCTAGGTATATATTACCAGAATTGGGGCTTAAATTCTTGGTTAATAGGGAAAAAAGTGTAGACTTTCCACAACCGTTGGCGCCAAGGACAGTCGTTATTTTGCCTGTTTTGATTTCAAAGGAAATGTCATCTAGGACAGGTTGTCCGCCATATGAAAAGCTTAGGTTCTCAACTCGCAACATTTTTTCCATTCCTCCTTAATAAGAAAATAAAGAATGGACCACCGATAACTGCCATGATAATGGTGGCACTCACTTCATGAGGATGTGCAATCACGCGTCCAACTGTATCAGCAAGGAGTAAGGTGAAGGCACCGAGCAACATCGAAAAGGGTACTAAATATTTATGGTCATGACCGATGATGACCCGACCCATATGTGGCACAATCAAACCAAGGAAGCTAATCGTTCCGACAAATCCCGCAGAAATTCCAGCAAGCAATACCGCGGTCAATGAAATAGCTAGTCGATGCGCCTGAATATTAATCCCGATTCCCCGTACCGTTTTATCCTCCAATGCCATGAAGTTACAACTCCGCAGCAAAAATAGCGACACAATCAATCCAACCACCACATAAATAGATAATCCCCAAACATCGCTCCACGTTTTAAGTGTCATATTCCCGCTTACAATCGCCGCAACACCGCCCATCTGCCCACCAGAAATCGCAATAAGCGACGAAGCCAGCCCTGTGAAAACGGCATCAATCGCAATCCCGACCAAAATCAATCGCACTGGACCGACCCCATCCTGCCATGCCAACGCGTAAACGAGCACGAAAGCAACCAACGCCCCCACCAATGCCGCAACTGGAATAAATCCATGAAACCTCGGCAAAAACACCGTCACCACAACCGCCACAAAACTCGCTCCGCTAGAGACCCCAATAATGCCTGGATCCGCAAGTGGATTTTTCAACACCGCCTGCAACAAGACACCCGAAGTCGAAATGGCCGCNCCCGCCAACATCGCTACAAAAATTCTCGGAAATCGCAAATCATAAATCGCCGCCACCATCGGGTCAAATTCCACGAAAAGTCCCCGCAACAGCTGCACGAACGTCACGTCAATGCTCCCGACATTGATTGAAACGAAGAAAAGCACGACCAACAAGACCATAATAACCACAAACGGCATGATTTTTTTCATAACTAACCTCTTAAATGATGCTAATAGCGCACGAAACCTTCAGTTTCGGCGTCTTTTCTTTTCGACCCCTGCGACCTTGCGCAGCGGTCTCTATCCATATTTAATGCTAATCTCTGTTTGAAATCGTCGTATATTTGTCGGCTACTTTTTTCATTATCCAACTAAAGCTCGTAGAATCCCTCAAATTTCTCACATTAAAAAATAAGTCTCACAGGTAGTACTGATTTTTTAACGCTCAAACATTTTCGAGATTCTGACACACTCGCTTCCACTTTTACCCTCTACTAAGTAGCCGAAGGATGCAGCGTACCGAGCTGGTTACGTTAGTCCGAGACGACAACGTAGAATGGAAAAATAGCCTCCAAGATGCGATGATTTTAGATAGAGATTAGTATTACTCCCCGAAAAAGATGCGTTGTAGTTCAATGAGTGCAGCTTCGTATCTAAAGTTCGCACTCATACCAAACAGCTCATGGCTTAGCGTGTAGACACGTCCATCTTCTACAGCTCTAAAGTGACTCCAGATTTCATTTTCGGCGAATTCTTCTTCAAACATCGCTTCGACTTGTTCTGGTAAGGCGTGAGAAGTTAGCAAGATAATATCTGGATCTCTCTCTAACATATCCTCAGCATTGATGTTCACAAAGTCTGAACCTTCTTCATCTTCGTAAACATTCGTCCCACCTGCTAGTTTGACTAGATTTCCAACATAGCTTAGTTCAGTCGCAACGATGTAAGAGCCAGGTAATCCCATTAAGATAAGGACTGTTGGACTTTCTTCACCATAAATCTTTTCACCAAACTCATCCATAGATTCAAAGAAGTCTTCGACTAAAGCTTCGGCTTCTTCTTCTCTATCAAACAACTCACCTAACTCTAGGATTGATTGGTACATTCCTTCGATACTAGAAAGGTTCAAAAAAGCAGCATTTATGTTGATGTTGGCAAATTGAGGCGCTAAATCCGCCTCTAAGGAAACTGGCGCTAAAATCCAATCTGGTGCTAAAAGGGCGATTTGTTCCATATCAGGTGACATTGGCGCACCAATACGTTTGACATCATCAAAACGTTCAGGTAGATTGAAAGATTGCGACTCAGGAACACCGATAACGTTATCAATATCTAGTGCATCTAGGATTTCCGCAACAACTACAGAGGTGACAACGACACTAGGTTCATCTGATTGCTCCAAAAGAGGTCCAGACTGATCAACGCACCCTACCAGAGGCAAGATGAATAACAAAATCAAAAGGAAAAATTTTTTCTTCATTTTATTTGCCTCCTTTTTTCTTTTGGAACAGGTAAAATCCGCCACCTAGAACACTTAATCCACTGATTGATGCAACTGCCACAACAGCTCCGTTAGCACCATTTTCTTCGACTTCTTCTAATTCTTCCGTTAGATGAATGGTTAATCCGATGACGTCATCTAAAGAAATGTCTCCAATATCGACACGACGACGCTCTCTTTCTGGTTCTGACTGTTCTTCCTCTATCTCTGATTCTAATTCTGACTCAGAGGGTGATTCTACTGCTTCTGAAATGTCAATGTTGTCTTGGTCTGATTCTACAGCGGGAGCAACTACCATTTCACTAGCAAACATACCTGTCCCTGGTGTCGCACTCTCCATGTTTAATCTTATAAAAAATTGGACATCTCTTCCCATTGGATCAACAAAAATAATGGGGCTAATTAAGTTCCCAGGGTCTGCCATCTCAAATCGTAAGTGAAGGACTGTGTCGTCGTGTGCCCAGCTCGTTCCTGTTTGCGTAAAACCAACACCACTGTAGCTATCAACACCTCTTTGATTTTGAACGAGGATTCTTGTATTGCTAACATTAGAAGCAAGACCGATTCCAATGGTGACGAAAGTTCTTCCACCCGATACTTCTACTAATGCTGTCGGTAATACAACGGAGCCCACCATGCTTTGTCCCAATGCTTCATTTGTACCCCCATCGACAATTAATCCTGTCTCTGGGTTTGCATATGTCGTTGTCGTTGTTACCGTGTATGCACCATCTCCTTGTGCATACGCGGTTAGTCCAAAGACGGTCATGAGGAGCATGACCGCCATTAGCATTGAAATTATTTTTGTTAATTTTTTCGTGATATCTTTCATCTTAAGCGCTGACCTTTTTTGATTTGGTTTTGGCGAAATAAAGTCCGATTGCCAGTCCAGATGTCATGAATGCCGCTTGGTAAAGCGCTGTGTTTGCACTGTCACTTGTTGCGACTGCTGGCGTTGTTGATGTTTGTCCGACTGTTGCTCCGCTTGGGGCTATTGTTAGGTCTGTGTCGGATGCGATTTGTGTGAGGGTATCCCAGTTCACGTTTAGTCTGGCATCGATGTAATCGTTACCCATTAATGCGACCATTGGGTTTACTTGTACAGCGATGAATTGGTTTGTATGTGGCATCGTGAATGAGAAGCTCGTTGGGTTACCGCTCGTGCGTGTTTGGATTGTTGCTTGTGTCATGTTGCCACTTGCTGTTTCAACACGCATAGATTGTAGGCTTGCCGTGATGGTTCCAAATGACATCGGTTGTGTGTAGGTAAACATCGTGTATACGCCATTTTCTACGTGAATACGAGCTGTTCCAACGAAGGCGTTGTTTGCCATTGATGGCGCATCGTTTGTCGCATGCCATAGTGCAATTTCAAGTTCGTAAATACCGTCTGCTAGGTTTTCAATATCGAGAATGTCGCTGTTGTTGTTTGAACCAGCTGATACGTCTGGAGTTGGTGTTACTGGCGTTACTGGTGGTGTCGGTGATGCTGGCGGGACTGGAACTACCGGGATTGTTGGCACTTCTGATGATGTTTGTACTAATGTATCCCAGTCCAGACGTAATCTAGCATTTTGAGTCATCATTCCATTCATTGCAACTACTTCTACTGCGATGAATTCTTCCACATGTGGCATTTGGAAAGCAAAGGTTGTTCCACTTGCTGTAGAAAAGGTAGCGCTGGCCGATACTTCTACTGGATTTCCGTCAAGGTCAAACACGCGCAGGGCTTCAAGTGTTGCTTCCTGTCCCATAATATTGGCAACTTGTGTAGGAATGAACATCGTATAAATGCCATTTTCTACGATGATTTGGGCATCACCAGTAAGGACACCTCCTGCCATTGATGGCGCATCGTTTGTCGCATGCCATAACGCAATTTCAAGTTCGTAAGTGCCATCTGGCAAGTTCTCTCTATCCAAACTTGCCGCACGAACGGTTTCCACTCCCATTAAAATAAACACAAATACCGCCATAACTGATAGCAATGTGATTAAAGGATTTCTTTTACTTAAATTCTTTAACATTTTTAAAACCTCCAATTATAGTTACATCGCATTTTTTACAGGTTTTTTCCAACCAAACCCTTTTCAACGTACAAGGAAAAATCCCCACCTAAGCAATCATCTCGACTCAACCGATTTTTCCGCTTTGATCGTATCCACCCTAAATATGAAGTACAAATACTTGCAAATCACCAAAAAAATAATGAAAATCCGCATCGGCAAAACATCAACCATAAAGAATGGAATCATAAGCATCGTCGTTGCTGTCCCCAAAATTGTCACCTTTTGCTTCATCGTCATCTTACGGCTGTTCACATATTCTTCCAAATATTTTTTATAAATCTTCGTCCCCCTAAACCAGCGATCAAAACGCTCTGAACCTTTGACAAAACAAAATGACGTCAATAGCAAAAACGGAACAGTTGGCAAAATTGGCAAGAAAATCCCCACAACCCCAAGTCCAAGCGAAATGAATCCCACGATGATAAACAACACTTTTTTGACACTACCCATGCGACATGACACCTCCTTCTAATTCAAGTTGACCACTCTTAATATGGTACACCCGCTCACAAAATGCAGTCGTCGACTTACGATGCGAAATCATAATCATCGTTTTATCCCTAGCATGTTCGTAAAGTGATTTTAAAATGGCGCCTTCATTTAACGCATCAAGATTACTTGTAGGTTCATCTAAAATTAACACTTCGCCATCATGTAGGAAGGCTCTAGCTAGCCCCAGGCGTTGTCTCTCTCCAGAAGAAAGGCGACCGCCGAGCTCTCCTATGTTCGTATGGTACCCATCTGGGAGTGTTTGGATAAAGTCATGAATAGAAGCCTTTTGGCAAGCCTTTATCACGTCTTCCTCATCAGCATCTGGATTTCCAATTTTTAAATTATTTAAAATGGTATCGTTGAATAGGTAAGTCTCTTGCTCCATCAAGCTCTGTTTCGCTCTTAAATCCGCTGTTGGAATGTCTCTAATCGGCATATCATCAATCTGGATTCGACCAACGCTAACATCGAAATAACGCATCAATAGCTTGATGAATGTACTTTTACCGATTCCACTTTTTCCAACGAGAGCAATTTTTTCACCTTTTTTTATGTTTACGGACACATTTTTCAAAATTTGTGTCCCGCTTCCTGGATAATTAAATGCCACTTTTTCATATTTGATTTGCTTCTCCAGACATGGCGCCGTATTTGACGGCGTCATGCCATTTACTTCTTCAATCTCTGGAATTTCATCGAGCAATTCAAACAGGCGTTCGGCGCAAGCTAATGTGTGGGCGAGGGTGTTGGACAGGTTGCTCAGCGCTGTTACGGGGCCAAATGATGAAGCAAGCATGACGGTTGCGGCCAAGGCGAAGGTGATGTTGATGGCGCCACTTGTATAGAGATGGTAGCCAATTCCAGTGAAGGTTAAGATAGCCGATGTGATTGTTAGACTTGTAATGGCGTTTACGATACCCTCGTGGGATTTTATTTTCTGAACGCTGACGTTTAGTTTATGGGATTGCTGATTCAACTTTTCTAAGCGAGCGTTCCCCTGATTGAATTGCAAGATTTCTTTCAGTCCTCGCAGCGAATCTAGGATGAATTGATTGCTACTGGCAAATGTTTTACGGTAATTTACGCCCGCCTTTGAAACCGTAGCCGATGAGAGATATGGAATCACAAAGCCGACGATTAAGAAATAGGTTGCCGAGACCCAACCATAGATGGGGTGAATCATACCTAGGGCGATAGCAATTATTCCATTGGTCAAAATTGCTATCGCAATCGGCGCGATCGTGTGCGCATAGAACACTTCTAATAGCTCAATATCTGAGGTAATGAGCGAAATGAGGTCGCCTTTATCTTTACCCTGCAACTTTGCAGGCGCCAGCGTTCTTAATTTGGCAAATGTCTTATCACGCAAAACAGCTAAAAGTTTGAAAGCGATGTAATGACCTGATAGCTGCTCGCCATAACGGAAAAGCCCTCGACTAATAGCACAGACAACCATAAACGTAATAGCCGTTCCAAATGCCATCACTTCGCCACTTACATCAATCATCCCACCTAGGGCAAGCGTTGCAAATGTCGCAATTCCAATTGCTGCTAAAAAGCCTAGTACGCCGAGCGTAATCGTGAGTAGCATGACGTGAAGGAGAGGTTTCAGTTCGACTAAAAGTCTTCCCATCAAATAAACACCCGATTTTCGTTTCTTTTGTGGGGACATTGCATTTTTTGAATCCTTCATAACTTGCGCCACCTACTTCACCTCCCTGATTTGCTCTAGTTCTTCTTGCTTTAACTTCATCTTTGCATAGTCGCCAGATTTTTCCATAAGTTCTTCATGGGTTCCCGACTCGACAACACGACCATCTTTAAATACATGGATGGCTTTCGCATCCACGATGTTAGCTAGTCGATGAGAAATAACTAGAATGGTCTTCGTCTTGGCTAATTCATAGATGGTCTCCCAAATCAATTCTTCGCTTTCAACATCAATATTAGACGTCGCCTCATCAAATACAATCATCTGACGATTGGCTAGAATAACACGCGCAATCGCTAATCGTTGTTTCTGCCCACCCGATAACGAGTTTCCATCCTCTAATATCAATGTCTCCATTTTTTCGCAAAGGTTTTCGACAAAGCCAGAAAGACGTGCCATCTCAAGCGCAGCCCACAGTTCATCTTCGGTCGCTTCTGGCTTTGCCATTAGCAAGTTTTCCCGAATTGTTCCTTTGAAAATATGGCTGTGAGCTGAGACCAATGAAACGTGACGGTACAGTTCTTCGGGTTTGATTCGGTCCAATTCGACGTCATTTAGGGTGATGCTCCCCGCTGCCGCACGTTTGTTCGCGAGTAATAGGCTGGCCATCGTACTTTTCCCGCTTCCGCTTTCGCCAACAATCGCTGTGATTGTGCCTGGTTCTACCGATAAACTTACGCCTTGTAATACTGGTCGGGCACCATCATAAGTGAAGTCAACGTCCGTCGCCCTCATTTCCAAGCGGTCTTGATTTGGCACTAGTTGCGCGTCTGAAATTACCACCTCTTCGCTATCGAGTAAATCGAAAATACGATCCTTGGCTGCCATTCCATTCATAGCAACGTGGAAATACGAACCGAGCAAACGCAACGGGATAAAAAATTCCGACGACAACAAGATGATAATAATCAAATGCCCAACCTGAAGATTACCCGCCCGAAACTGAAACAGCGCCACAATTGTCCCAAGCGCACTCCCGCCAAACGCAATCAAATCCATGACATTAATCGAATTCAATTGCATACTCAACACCTTCATCGTGATTTTGCGAAAATCCTCAGCTTCTCTGTTCATCACCTCATGCCTCTTAGCGTCTTGACTGAAAACTTTAAGCGTCGTCAACCCTTGCAAATTCTCCAAAAACGTATCACCCAAATTGGCATAATTATTCCAGTACGTCTTCAAAATTTTCTTCGCAATCCGCATAATGGCAACAATCGAAGCAGGAATCAACGGCACACACAACATGAAAACCAACGCCACCTGCCAGCTAACTTGAGAAATCACCACAAACAACACAATCGGCGCCAACAACGCATAGAAAAACTGTGGCAAATACTTCCCAAAATAAACCTCTAACTGCTCCACACCCTCAATCGACATCTGAACAACCGTTGACGTCCGCTCCTGATCCTGATAATCCATCCCCAATTGCAACAACTTCTCATAAATCAATTGGCGCAACCTTACCCTCGCACTGGCTGAGGCATGATACGAACACTTCGCTGCAGCATATTGACACACAAACCTAATCGCCAAGCTGACCCCCACTACGATAAGCCCCACCGACAAATCCAGCCCCTCACCAGTCACCATCGCATTGACAAACAACCCGAGACACCAAATCACCACAACATTGCACACCAACGCCACCAAATTAAACAAAATCGTTAACTTGATGAACATCTTCGACTTCCCACAAATTCCTATCAAACGCTTATTTATCATCATCCTACAAATCTTCCTTTTCCTAAAAACCTTCTAAGTGGGCCAACATTCAAAAATTTGAATGTTGGGTCTTTCTCCTATCGCCCCTGGAATTTCATCCAGACGCGTGGCGCAAAGCCTATACTTGAAAAATAGCGTATTTATGATAAGATAGATTGTAATAAGATAGATTGTAACATTCTGGTTTCATAAATTCTTAAAGAAAATTTATATTTTATGCAAGAATCTTTGGTAATTGTAGCTAATATCGATTCGTATTTAAAATATGAATCTAATTCGCCCAGGTCGTGGAATCTACGACCTGGGCAATGATAGACGCTGTCTAGCTTTGACTCATAGATTTCCTTAAATCTCTCATTTTCATTTGTTTTTGACACCGTAGGCATTAGGAAACTTCAAGATTTGCGGAAGTCTGACATATTCGTCTCAGCTTTAATCAAAGCGCCAAACGTACATTTTTTAAACAACAAGTTAATATAACATCAAATAGCAAAATCATCTTGCTAAAACAAGGACTGATTTTAATGGACATTATTCAGCAAATTATTTCTGATTTTCACGATTGTACGGGGATTGGCGTTCGATTTTTTGATGAGAGCGGAAGCCAAATAAACACCATCGGTCATGTTGACAACAACTTTCACCCTTTCACTCAAACTGAGATGGCAAAATTCAAAAATGCAACCAAAATCCTAACGGCCACCAACGTTCATCACATCGTTTTTCCATTCAATGAGAAACGTCAAATCACCGGTTGCTTTATCATCGGTCCCTATCAAAGTGGTTGTACCAATAACAAAAAAATAATCTTCAAACCCAGCCATTGTACACCCTATTTTGAAGAACTGCTTCACCTCATTATCAAACGGAAACTGACACAAAATTTAGAGCAAAACCCTCACATTGCAAAGAGTATCCAGTACATTAACGAAAACCATCACCTACCTATCACCCTCCAAGAGGTGAGTAACCATACTAATCTAAATATGTGCTATTTCTGCTCACTTTTCAAAACGACAACAGGACTAACATTTAACCAGTATCTAATCAAAACACGAATTGAGAGAAGCAAAGAACTCCTGATTAACTCTTCAAACTCCATCATCGACATCTCCCTTTCAGTAGGTTTCAACAACCATAACTATTTCAGCTCAACCTTCAAAAAAATGACAGGCGTAACCCCTACGACTTTTCGCAACAGCTCACGTGTTTAAAATCTTTGGTACAGTAAAATTTATATACTCATACTTAGTGATATTGCAGCAGACAACAATTGACTTGGTTGTTGTGAGTGCGCCCTAATTAACATAATATTTGACAAAAGGTTCAGAATCTGAAATTCCAGATCCTGAACCTTTTGTCAAACATTAACTACTATAAAGCCATCAGATTGCCAATAAAATTTAAAAATTCCTGAGATTACTAAATGTCTAGTTTAAGCAACTCAAATTCAGTTAAACAAGTTGGACTTTCATCAGTTGTCGAGAATGTAAAAATTCCACCATAACCATCAAATTCAAATTCTATTGTGTATGTTTTATTTCTTGGTAACCAAAAACCCATAAATCCATTACTGTATGTTTCTTTCAATCCATCGAATAAGACGTTTCCATCCATATCCGTGAGCCTAACTTGTATCTCTTCTGATGCTAATTCAGCTTGACAACCTGCCAAGACATGCCAAGTTCAAGGATGAGTGAATTGGATATAAGGAGCGATTGACACATAAAATTCGTCTTCACTATCATATAAATACAGAGTATCGAGAGGCTCAAAATCGCCTGCTTCTACCAAACTTAACTCAATGCGATTAGGGCGAACAAATCCTATAATTTCGCCGCCGATCACAGTATCTTCCAAAATACTAACAACTTCTCTTGTCGTTTTGCCTTCGATAAATGCTTCTAGTTGGTTACTTGAATTTGATTGGGAAGCATTAGAGCAACCACTAGCCAACCCTATGGTCAGCACAACGAACAAACCAATTATTGCCTTTTTCATATTAGCCATTTTGATCACTCCATTTTTGTCTCTATAAATTATAACATAAGTGAAGAAATATAAGTATAGTCAATCCAACCTCGGTGAAAAATTAATGAAAGCAGATAATTTCGAAATGGCACTTGAAGAAACTTGTTGGTTGATTGCGTTGTTATCCAACCAGTTGATTCTGATTCACAATCTTAAAAACAAAGACAAGTCACAAGATTTGCTTACAGAAGAAGAAATCGAATTATTAACCTCGCCACTGGATTTAGCTGAGTACAAACTAGCAATTACTGAGGCAATGTTTAAAGGTACAAAGCGACACATTGAAAGTGCAGAAGAACAATCAAAAAACGTGGAAGTCGAGTAGATGATGAAGTGACATTTACTCGGATTTTTTATTACGGTACAGTTCAAATGGACATGAGTGCTGATGATTTCTGGCTGATGATTTTAGGTTTGTTTATGGATTTGTGGGAATGCCACAAGCAGTATGTTGGTATCGCAAACCCGAAAGTGGAACGGTTTATTGATGATATTCTTCTTGATAGGATACAATATATTTGTATTGTATTTGTGTACACAAAAAAGTATAATATTAATAGACAATGTGAGTGAAGGAGTAATATGTTATGGCTAAATCATCAAATTTATATGTGAGAATTGAACCTAATATCAAACAACAAGCAGAGGCAGTTTTATCCACATTAGGGATTCCAACTTCTACAGCTGTAAATATGTTTTATAAACAAATTATTTTACACAAAGGTATACCTTTTGATTTGAAAATCCCAAAACATAATCTGGTTGATGTAAGTACGTTAACTGTGGAACAAATGGATCAAGAATTAGAAAAGGGATATAACGAAATGTTAAAATATGGTAAGATGGAGATAAATCAAGGATTTGGAAATTTATTTTACAGTAATTCAGATGCGACATTAATACTCAACATTTTGAGAGATTTAAGCGAACACTTGGGCCACACATTGGAAACCCCTTTATCTTTATACTTTGTTTGTTTAGATTTATTGATTCCAGTAGAGGTTTGTGATTCAATATGTATTGACATTTTTGCAGTTTTTAATGGCAATGAAAAAGAAAAATTATTAGATTACAAATACGTTAAAAAAATAATGATTAAGTATTTTCCTGAAGCTAAGAACTTTAGTGAATTATCAGTCAAATCATTTTTGAAATCCGTTTCCTTGAGTAGAATTCCTGAATTAGGGGAACTATTAAATTTTCAAACTTAATTCTGTTTAGCTCTAGGCAAAATCAAGCATTTTATGATATAAGTAGGAACACCAGAAAACTGCCAAAATTGCATTAAAATCATTAAAATACGCCAACAGGCAATTGCGAAAAGGCAAAATATATCTAAGAAAGGCAACAAAAATTACAAAAGCGCAAACCAAAATATAACAACTAAGTAAACCCGTTGATTTGAGACAT
>JGI990J12352_1000066_pt1 | contig 22210 bp, 23 predicted proteins | sample Intmic4MA4BA4MSA_FD_12352 | JGI IMG/M metagenome (IMG submission 12352) | reverse complement strand
GAAATCTGGAGCGACAGCACGTACCATTTCTAAATATCGACCATCAGCACCAGTCATTGCAGTGACACGTACTGAGCAAGTAGCGACATCATTATGCTTAAATTGGGGTGTTCACTCGGTAGTTGCACCAAGCGAAGATGGTATTGACGCGACATTGGCAGCATCGGTTGAAGTGGCTAAAAAATATGCAGATTTACAATCAGGTGACATTGCAGTTATCACAGCAGGAATCTCAGCAGGGATTGGGAATACTAATTTAATGCAGATTCATGAAGTGGAATAATAATCTTTAACTGGCGAGGGCTTTGGTGTACTTTGTACACCGAGCCTCGTCTTTTTCTTTGCAATCATATAGAGTATTGACAACATAAAAAACCGTAATCAACTAAAATCAATCACGGATAACTGGAAATTTATTTTTATTCTTTGTGATAGTGCAATTTCGTGTTGATGAGCGCTCCTTATCCCCATATTGGCACATACGGAGGTGTGTAACAAATAATAATCAACACGATTTTTCACTATCACATTATCTTTTAGCCACGTCTACTGGCAAAGAATATTCATAACCTTAGCCAATTGCTCCTTTTAACAAAATATCTTTGGGATTCAATTTTAAGATATAAATAAGAGGAATAACAGTTGCGCTCGTTATGAATCCTGTGGAGACGCCATAAAAAATTAATGTTGTTCTCAAGTCCAGTGAAACATTATATGCCTCTAGCATATCTTCTCCTGTCATATGAATAGAGTAGCCCATACTATTAAAATCTCGAATTGACATATCTTGATTTGGAAACACATTAGGATTGTAGACTAAGTCTTGACGCAACATCGTATAACTTATTTCGCTGGCTGCAATATTTCCCATAAATAAAGAGATAAATATTGCAACCATTGAGATTGTTATAACTTCGGTAAAAATTTGGGTCATTATACTCTTCTTTGGGGCACCTAGCGCTAAATAAATACCAATTTCTTCTTTTCGGTCACGTAAAAGCAATATGATAAGCAATCCGAGAACGCTAAAAGTTGAAATGGAAGTACCTATCACAATCCAATTGGAAATATCTTGCATGATTGCCATTGAATTTGAAATAGCAGTAAACTCATCAGTTAAATCACGTATCATCCAAAATTCAGGTAGTAACGATTGGGCAGCTTCGTTAAATTGAATCAAATCAAGAGAATCATAAAGCGCAAAAATCACATCACGATACTCAAAGTGACCATAGTTGTAGTGGTATATCAAGCTTTCAGGATGAAATCTCTCAACATGTTCGATTAACAACTGTTGGCTCAATGTAGCAATGTTAAGCGGTACATAAATACGAGTGTTTAGCTCAATATGGTTAAACACATCAACCGTCGTGCTGTTAACATCCATTACAACTGTTGGCTCAAAAATTCCGATTACTTCAAATTCAATTTCATCTACGACAAGCAAAGATGCTCCAAGCTCAAAATCACCAATAAAATTTCCTGTGAAACCAAAGGTGTCATAAATGCGCATTTCTAATGTAAAGGTTGAGCCAATATCAAGATTATTGGCATATGCAAGGGCTTGAGGCAAGATTGCAACAGGACTTGAATTTTCCATTTCGTCTTGTGTAAAAATTCGACCTGAGGTTAATTCGATAATTCCTTCTTCCATATCAATCACATTTGGATTATGAACGCCCTTAACAAGAAAGTGTTCGAATTCTCCTGTTTTAATACGATAGCTATTGAACATTAAATTCGCTTGTAAAACCTCTTCATCAAATCCATAAATATCTAAATACGGCGTTGTGTCTGTTGGTAAAATAAAATCCGTACTAAAAAAGCTCCCATAAACAGCAAAATCAAACGCTCGGACATAAGGTAAGTTACCAATAGTTTCAAATAATTCAGATGAGAGGCGTTCTATATCAGGCCATTCTCCATGTAATTCTACATATTCATGGTGTGCCTCCATATCAATATCAATCGTAGAAACGGGTGGGATGCGTCTTAGCAAGTTTATCTCAGTATTTCTGATTGCTTGTGAAACTGAAATTGCGCCTGATGCTAATGTGCCCAGCAAAAGCACAATGAAAAAAAGGGCAATGGATTTAAATGGTTTTCGAGTGATGCTAATGTAGGCTCGTTTGAAATGATTCATGTCAAATCAACTCCCTATCCCCTGTTTCATCTTGGAAAAGTTTGCGCTTATTCAATAATTTCAATCACAAGTCTATTTGAGGTTCTAAGTGGGACGGAATTAGTAAGTGAATTCGGATGGCTTGGATTTGGAATTAAGATTGCGATGAAATCATAAATACCAACTTCATCGATAGCATTTAGCGTGAGCATTCCATGGTCCAAAATATAATCAAATTCAGATTCGCTAGCGTCAATAAATAAAAATGGATGACCACTTAAGTGTGTTTGTTGCCAATCTAGCATGCCAATAATTAGATAATTTTCGAGCTCATATCCTAGAGCTGCTAGCGGCGAAGCATAAAACAAAAGTTCAATTTCTTCACCACGCCTTGCTTGTATATTAAGTGGTGGTGGTGGTAAAACACCATATTCATTAAGCTCAAATTCTGGCGCAATAAAGAGGTCAACAAATTGATCATCTTTTCTTCTATAAATCAATTCATGATAAGGTGGTGTTTCAAATTCAATATTGTTACCAAATCCAAGTATAAGGTCATTGTTTAAAGCCATTCCTGTACGTCCCCAAAAGAAATCAAGATTATCTTCATTAATCACATCACGATGCGGATCTACAAAGACACCTGCAGTCAGTTTATATATTGCATCTTCTTCTAAATAACGTGAATCTATTGTAAAGGGGATATCAACTTGATAGCCACGTTCTAGAAAAAAGACAAATTCCGTTGCATACGCATCTTCGCCATGTACACGAAAAGATACTTCTTCATAGTTAACAAAGACTTTTAAAATAAGATAAAAGTCATGCGTTGAAATACTTCCAATTTGAGCAACCAACTTGTTAGTTGTATCCGAAATTTCAATAACACCATAGAAGTCATCTGTGGAACCAAATTCAAAATTTTCTGCTGTCACACCAAACGAATGAGCTATTCCCATTTCTGCACCAAAACTAAATGCTTCGAACTCTTCGATGTATCCGAGAATCTCATCTCCTGCAGGTCTCAAATTTAAGTAGGTGATTCGAGAATCTGTTTGGCAACCAATAAGGAAGAAAGCAGAGGCTATAGAAATAATAGCTACTGCTTTTTTCACATTAAAATGATTATTCATAAGCAAGATCTCCTATTAACGGCGAAAGTCCATACTCGGAAGCGCTCTCCAAGTTGAATTCCCTTGGCGGCGATATTCATAATTACCACGCCCCGTTTGACCACTATTAAGCGTTACTGCCGCACTTTGAATTTGATGAGCACCTGGATAATTATTCGTTCGTGAAACGCGATTCCAAGCACTTCTCGCCGTTGTGTTTACGTTATTGGTGCGTACAGCCATTCCATTCACACCATGTGTCGCCGTCCTTAAAACTGTTAAGGTTGATCGGAAACTTGATCCTGAAAGAGTATTCCCTCTACTAACATTGGTACTAGCACCTGCACCCCCACCTCCAGTTACACCTGCATTTACAACAACTGCTCCTCCTAGTAATACAGTAGTAATAGTTGCAACAGCTATTACTTTTTTAACCTTGTTTGTCATCCTTAAAACCTCGCTTTATCCATAAATTTCATATCAACAATAACACCTTTTGAAAGTGCATACATTGATGTGTTGACTTCATTATAACAGAATAACTTGTCGAATGCAAGGGTTTTCCGATATTTGTGCCACTTTGAAAATTAAGTGTAAATTCGCAAAGTAAATTATCCTCATCAACGCGTGACGTAGCGAGCGCAGTAGCGTTATCAGTTGCAGATTTAGATGCAAAAGTGGTGATTGCATCAATGAAATCTGGAGCGACAGCACGTACCATTTCTAAATATCGACCATCAGCACCAGTCATTGCAGTGACACGTACTGAGCAAGTAGCGACATCATTATGCTTAAATTGGGGTGTTCACTCGGTAGTTGCACCAAGCGAAGATGGTATTGACGCGACATTGGCAGCATCGGTTGAAGTGGCTAAAAAATATGCAGACTTGCAATCAGGAGATATTGCAGTTATCACAGCAGGAATCTCAGCAGGAATTGGGAATACTAATTTAATGCAGATTCATGAAGTGGAATAATAATTTTTAAATGGCGAGGGCTTTGGTGTACTTTGTACACCGAGCCTCGTCTTTTTTTATACACTCATATAGGTCTTTGTGACCAGGGGCCAGGAAAATTTCTAAGAATACTACGAATTATGAGTTTGGTTTGATGTGTTAATATTTATATTGATCCCATTTTGAAGTTTGCAATGATTTCAGAATTGAAATTTAGGTGATATAATATAAATATGCGAAGGAGGTGAGACAAATGGATGAGCGAAGCGTTCTTATCTTTCAAGAGCTGATAAAATTCCCAAATATTCAAAGTAAGGATCTGGAATCAAAATTTGGACTTTCTCGAAGACAAATCGGTTATAGCTTTAATAAAATAAATGACTATTTAAAGTCAGGTGGTCTACCACAGATAGAAAAGAAGAGAAATGGTAGGTTTATAATACCTTTAAGCTTAATTGCAAACAAGGATGTGAAGATATTAGAGCGTCATGCTGCTTCATATGTTCTATCTGAAAAAGAAAGGCAGATTGCTCTGATTTTGATTTTGTTAAGTAGGATTGAAGAACTTTCTCTTCTTCATCTTGCAAGCATTCTAGACGTAAGCAAAAATACAATATTGAATGATTTGAAAGCAACACAGATTCTTTTATCAAGTCATTCGCTAGATATTAGCTACACACGTCAAAGTGGTTATCGAATTATTGGAGATGAATTTTTTAAACGAAGGTTACTGATTGATGTCGTTTCCCAGCTGTTTAAAATTTCAAACGGACAAGTCGTAATTAAGCAACTGACTGGAATTACACAGACAGAAGTTAATAGATGTAAGAGAAAAATTGAGTCTATTGAGAAAAAGTTAAACATAGTGTTTACTGATGAAAGAATTGATGTCCTGCCGTATCAGTTAGCATTTATTTTGAGAAGGTCTAAACTTGGAAAGTTTCTAGATGATAAAGATATTAACCTTGAAGAGATATTTGATTCTAAAGAGTATCTTTTGATAGAAAGCATTCTTTCAAACTTAGGTGAAATTCCGAGTAATGAAAAATTGTTTATTGCACTCCATCTTCTCACAACAAACGTTTCTTCTTTGCAATTAATCAAAGGTGATGAACTTAATTTCATACTGAATCAAGCTATTGATTCAATGCTTAAGCTGTTTGAAAGAAATGCTTGCATCACTTTAAAAGAAAAGGATTTATTAGCATCTAAGATTCTTTTACATACTAAGCCAGCTTATTATCGTATTAAGTATGGTCTTACAATGACTTGTTCTTTAAATGAACAGCTACTGGCAGAGTTTAAAGAATTACATCATTTGGTGAAAAAGTCTATTGCTCCTTTGACCGAGGCTTTTAATTGCCATATTCCTGAGGATGAGGTTAGGTATTATACATTATTAATAGGTGGTTGGTTAGCCAGATATAATGCAAGAATTGAAGACAAGAAAAAGGCAGTCATTGTATGTCAAAATGGAGTTTCTGTTTCAAAAATATTAGAAGTTCGACTCAAAGATTTGTTTCCAGAATTCATTTTTTTAGAAACATTATCTGTAAGGGAGTTTTATAAATTTGAATTGGATTATGACTTTGTTTTCTCAACAGTGGTTATTAAATCACCTAAAAAGCTTTTTGTCATAAATGCCTTTCTAGGCTATGCTGAAAGAGAAAGCTTGAGAAAACAAGTGATGCAAGAACTGTTTGGTTTTAATCCAAGCAAGCTAGAAATAGATGAACTTATTTCAATTATCGAAAAACATGCCAAGGTTGATGATAAATTACCTTTAATTAAAGAAATTGAGATATTTCTTCAAGAAAATAATTTAAATGCTTTCCCTTCAAAGGAATTTGTTTCTGACAAATTAAATCTCTGTGATTTAATTAAATCAGAAAATATCGTGTTAAAAAAATCCGTTTCAACTTGGGAAGATGCAATCATTGCTAGTGCAGAACCACTTCTTAAAAATAACGATATAACTTCAAAATATGTAAAAAGAATGATAAGCCAATATAGTCCAGATGACCCTTATATTATTATTGCACCAGGATTGGCTATCCCCCACGCTTCGCCTGAAGATGGTGTGAAAAATGTTGGAATGTCACTTTTAAGACTTGAAGAGCCAGTGGCATTCTCAAAGACAGTATCGGTTAGTATTGTAGTCGTTATTGCAACACTCGATCGTGAAAAACATCTTCGAGCTCTGTTACAGTTATTGAAATTGTCTGAAAGTTCAGCAAATCTTCAGTCCATCATTCAAGCAAATACAGTTGAGCAAATTTATGAAATCATTAGCAATCATTCAGTGGATTAGGATAATATAGAAATTTAATCATCAAAGTTGATTTCTGTGAAGTAGAAGCGAGAAAATTTAGGAAGGTTACGAAATTGGAATTAGAATAGGGAGGAATAAAAGCATGATAGTGACATCAAAAGAACTATTTAAAAAAGCAAAAGAAGGGAATTACGCCATTCCATCGGCAAACTATATCGACTTGGATTCTGCTCGTGTCTATGTAAAAGTTGCTGAGAAGGAAAACAAGCCACTGATTCTAGCATTTGCTCAAGCTCATAAGGATATCATTTCTTTGGAAGAAGCAGCAGTGATTGGTAAGTTTTTTGCCGAGCAGGCAAAAACGCCTGTCGTACTTCACCTAGATCATGGTGAAGATTTCGATTATATCAAACGTGCAATCGACCTAGGATTTTCATCCGTCATGATTGATGCATCACAAGATAGTTTCGAAGAGAATGTACGTAAGACAAAAGAAGTTGTTGAATACGCACACGCTAGAGGCGTCGTAGTCGAAGCAGAAATTGGTTACGTTGGCTCAGGTGTAAACTACGAAAACCACAGCGAAAGTGATTCTATTTATACAGAGGTTGAAGATGCGGTTAAGTTTGTAGAGCAGACGGGCGTGGACTCTTTGGCCGTATCAATCGGAACAGCGCATGGTTTCTACAAAGGAACGCCAAATATTAACTTTGAACGCCTTCATCAACTCGCCAAAGCTGTTGATACGCCATTAATTTTACACGGTGGTTCATCATCTGGAGATGAGAACCTACATCGTTGTGCGACTGAGGGAATTGCTAAAATCAACATCTTCACAGATTTCATCACAGCGGCAGTAGAGGATATCAAGAAGAAACAGCCTAACGATTACATCGAACTAAAAAGAACAGCAGATAAAGCGATGGAAGAAACGCTATCTCATTACTACAAAGTGTTTGAAACGAAATAAGGAGTGAAACAAAATGACAAAAAGAGAATTACGTCCTCCGTTTTTTGTAGTTAACCCTAAGGCATATCTATATGGCGAAGAAGCGTTAAAGTTAGCAAAAGAAGCAGATCGACTAGCCAGTGAGCATGACATTGATATCTTATTCACCGTGCAATATGTTGATGCATATAAAATCGCACAGGAAACTGAGCATTTAATTATCACGACGCAACATATGGATTCACTCACACCAGGTAGAGGAATGGGATACATCTTGCCAGAAGGACTTGTAGAGGCAGGAGTTAGAGCAACGTTCCTAAACCATGCAGAGCACCCAGTTACTGTTCACGAATTGGATGTAACGATGAAACGAGCTAAAGAACTTGGAATTCTAACAATCGTCTGTGCAGACTCTATTGCCGAAGCAAGAGCTATTTCAACGCTTGAGCCGGACGTGATGCTATGTGAACCAAAAGAATTAATTGGTACAGGGACATCTAGCGATATTAGCTATATGCAACAAACAAACGAAGCAGTGAAAAGCGTTAATCCAAATATGTTTGTTTTGCAAGCAGCGGGAATCAGTACGCCAGCTGACGTGCGAAAAGCACTCGAATCAGGCGCAGAAGGAACAGGCGGAACGAGTGGAATTATTGCAACTGCTGACCCAGTTGCAACACTAAAAGAGATGATTGCAGAAGTCATTGACATTAAAAAGGCTAAATGGAGTGATAAATAATGAAAGTACATACAGATGAACTGGTTTTAACATCAAATGGAATACGTGTTACCTACCATGACATTACAGTACAAGTTAAAAAAGCTGTAGCAGATAGCGGCATAGAAAATGGAATTGTTGTTGTCCAGTCACCCCACACGACTTGTTCTGTCATTTTCGAGGAAATGGTTCATGACAGAGACTTTAATGGTGACGAATTCCTACAAGTTGATTTAAATCGCATTTTAGACCGCATCATTCCAAGAGAGCTTTCTGAGAACACAGACTACAGATACCCAGGGCCTGAGCACGTTGCTTTCTTACATGACTTAAACAAAGTTAATCCAAGCTTCCCAGTTGAACCAGCTACAATCTTGAACGGAGATGCACACATCCGTGCTTCATTCTTTGGAGCGAGCGAAACGTTTACGATTAAGAATAGCACACTAATGACAGGTTCAGTCGGTTATGTTTACTTCATCGATTTCGACCAAAACAGAGTGCGCGACAGAAAATGCCACATCATGGTAATGGGGGTCTAGGTGATTATTAAACATTTAGATACTGTGTTTGCTGAAATTATCGCTTCTTACATAGAGCGGAGACTTTGAGTATCTCTAGAAAGAAAGGGGTGAAATAAATGTATTTTAGTAATAAAATTGCTTATTTCCAACAAAGTGTAAAAAATCAAGAAGAGGCATTTGACATACTGGCCTCCCAACTATTAGAAGTGGACTGTGTTACAGAAGATTACTTACAGAATATCATTAAAAGGGAAGAAGCCTTTTCTACAGGATTGTTAGTTAATGGAGTCGGCATTGCTATTCCTCATACAGATAGCCAATATGTCAAGACTTCTCAAATAGCGTTTCTCTCTACCGATGAGCCGATTGATTTTTTCGAGATGGGCACAAATGACAAAGTGGTCAAGGTTCGCTTAATTTTTATGCTAGCTCTCAAAAAAGCCGACGAGCAACTAGAAACACTCCAAAAATTAGTGGAGATGATTCAGAAAGAAGAAATTCTTCAAAAGTTATTGACTTGTACGAATCAAAACGAGTTTTTTGAAATCGTTCATGGGGAAGGTATCAAATAAAATATGTGATAGTGGAAATTAATGTTGATATATGTTATCTTAATACTTAACAAATATTTTAGTATCAACATAATTTTGCACCATCACGATAAAATATAAGGTGGAATTTATTATGTTAGAAGCTCTACAATGGTTTGTTGATTTAGGGGCTGTAATTGTTTTGCCAGTACTCGTGTTTATTTTTGGTATTATTCTTGGTGCAAAACCTGGAAAAGCTTTTGTTTCGGGTTTAACTGTAGGTGTTGGATTTGTCGGAATCAATCTAGTTATCGGTTTGCTAGGTGACGGTTTGGGATCTGCTGCCCAGTCAATGGTAGAAAGAATGGGCATGAGCCTGACGACTATTGATGTAGGTTGGCCAGCAGCAGCGGCAATTGCATTTGGTAGTCTTTTAGGAAGCTTGGCAATCCCAATTGGACTTGTGGTTAATATTGGTTTAGTCGTAATTGGAATGACAAAAACTTTGTATATTGATATTTGGAATTACTGACATGTAGCCTTTGCGGCATCTTTAGTTTATGCTTTGACGGGTAGCTTTACTATTGGAATTGCAGCAATTGTTGTTTACATGATGCTAATGCTTTTATTCGGTGATATTTTAGAGCCGACCATTCGTAAATTTTACGGCTTTCCTAAAATCACTTTCCCACACGGAATTGCAGCGCCAGGTTTTATCTTCGCTTTACCGTTAAACTGGTTGTTTGACAGGATTCCAGGACTGAAAAATTGGCAAGCTGATGCTGATTCGATTCAAAAACGTTTTGGAATTTTTGGTAATAGTGCGGTGATGGGTCTTATTATTGGTTTGGTAATTGGAATTCTGGCTGGTTACGATATTCAAGCAGCAGGAACACTTGCAGTTCAAACGGCAGCTGTTATGGTTATGATGCCAAGAATGGTTTCTTTGCTAATGGAAGGTCTAACGCCGATTTCAGAAGCTGCCAATGAGTTTGTTCAAAAAAGGTTCCCTGGTCGAGAGCTATATATCGGAATGGATGCAGCTTTATCAGTTGGACATCAATCTGTGCTGTCTTCAGCGCTTCTGTTAGTGCCGATTACCATTTTCCTAGCAGTCGTTTTACCTGGAAATACAACACTCCCTTTTGGTGATTTAGCAACAATTCCGTTTATTGTATGTTTAATGGCTGCTGTTTTTAAAGGTAATATCATTCGTACAGTTTTGGGTGGAACCATTTACATGGCCACAATTTTGTGGATTACATCATGGGTTGCACCTCTAGTTACCATGGCAGCACAAGGGGCAAATTTTGATTTGCAAGGAAATGCAAGCATTACAGCATTAGCATCAGGTGGTTTATGGACGACTTGGATTTATGTTGGTCTAACTGAATTGTTCAGCTGGGGCGGGGTAGCGATTGTAGGTGTCGTTACTTTAGCTGGACTCTTCTATGTAAATAAAATCCTTCCAAAAAAGAAAGGGATCGCTCCAGAAAGTGATAACTAAAACTAAAAATACAATTAAGGGATGATTGAAAATGAAAAAATTACTTATTATGTGTGGCACGGGTGTCGCAACTTCAACAGTCGTTACAAATAAAGTGAAAGAGTGGTTGGGACAAAAAGGCTATGAAAATGATGTTCAGCTTTACCAATCAAAAGTGGCAGATGAAATGAATCGCATCGATGACTATGACATCATTATTAGTACAACAGTCGTTCCTGATAGCATCAAATCAAAAGTTATCAATGGCTTGCCACTACTCACTGGCATGGGCAAAGATGAAATGTTCCAAGAAGTTGAAAAACAAATAAAAGTGTAGTCCTTTTTAGATAACTAGTCGAATGGCGCAGGCAATTGTTATTGCCGCGTCTTTTTTAATATACCAATATAAGTCTTTGTGACCAGGGACTCGAAAAATGGTTCCATTTTTCGAGCTTTTTGAAATTGATTAGCGCTTTTAAGTTGACCTTGTGTGATATAGGTGCTATCATATACTTTGGGTATCAAACATTATACCGTGTTTTATTTGTTAAAGTGTGAGGAGGTGAGTCCATATGGAAGATCCCAGTAGTAGTTTCATGTTAAATGTACATAATAAAAATAATGAGGATAAGCCAGCTACCCTTTTTGGTGTGCTTGATTTATATCCAAAGGAGAAATTACGATGCAAAATTTCCAAGAGTCTGTATGGGCTCATCTTGAAGCAAAAAATATTGATAGGTTAAAAGAGCTCCTCAATAACGCTGATGAACTTGATATCATCAACATTATGGATGAGCTCTCAAATGACGAAATAGTTTTGATTTATCGCCTTCTAAATAAGGATATGGCGCTTGAAGTATTTGAGAAACTTGATCTCAATGATCAGCAAAATCTTATTAATTCCTTTACTGAAGAAAAGGCAATCGAAGTATTTAAAGAGCTTGGACCTGATGATCGTGTACGTTTACTTGATGAGTTGCCAGCAGTGGTAACCAGAAGGATGCTTGCTGCTCTTTCAGAAGGTGACCGTGCGGATATTAGTTTAATCATGGGCTATGAGCCTGAGACTGCTGGACGTTTGATGACAACAGAATATGTCCGTTTAAACAAAGAATGGACAGCGGGCGAAGCTTTAGGAAAACTGCGTAATATAGCAAAAGAGAAAGAGACCATTTACACACTCTACATCACCGATACATCAAAAAAACTTGAAGGCGTGTTATCACTCAGAGAGCTTTTAGTTGCAGACCCAGACGCTAAAATTTCAGAGATCATGCAAACTAGTCCTATAAAGGTGACAACTGATACTGATCAGGAAGAAGTCGCCAATAACTTGAAAAAATTGGAATTGCTCGCACTTCCAGTTGTTGATAAAGAAGATCGCCTAGTCGGAATTATCACCGTTGATGATGCAATGGACATTTTAGAAGACGAAGCAACGGAAGACATCTTAGCTAGTGCAGGGATTACTGACATTGCAAGCAGTGAAACGGTACGTAGCGAAGAACTGATTGAAGGGAAACTGACAACTATTTGGAAGATGCGCCTACCAATCTTAGGACTTACCCTAATTGCAGGTCTTATGGCAGGTGCTGTCATTGATCACTTCGAAGAAACGCTTGAATCAGTTGCCATCGTTGCAGTCTTTATCCCGATTATCATGGATATGGGAGGAAGTATTGGAACACAATCGTCTACCATTTTTGCGCGCGGATTGATTTTGGGTCACATTCAAACTAAAAGTATTTGGAAACATGTGCTCAAAGAGTCTATGGTAGGGCTTAGTTTAGGTATTATTGCAGGTAGTGTTACAGCAACAGCCGCATATATCTGGCAAGGTAACTTGGAACTTTCAATTGTTTTGGCGCTTTCATTGGCTTTTACGATGACCATCGCTGCATTTCTCGGATTCGTCGTTCCTTATGTGCTAGTCAAGCTTAAATTCGATCAAGCGACGGGAACTGGTCCAGTTATCACCTCAATCAAAGACATCACTGGCCTCATGGTTTACTTCTTGCTTGTGAGTTTTTTCTTAGGACATTTGATGTAAAAAAATGCTAATGGCTTCTTCCATCTCGCTTAAAGCGACTGAAAGAAGTCTTTTTTTGTGATGAAAACGATGTAACTATTAGCATAAGATTTATGTAATATGAAGAAAAAATTAGATTTTTTCAACTCACCAAACCTCCTCGTACTAGAAAAGTACGTAAGGAGGAGCCGACAATGAAGTTTGGAATTTTTATCAGGTATTGGGTTGTTAATTACGGAGTTTTGTGCTAGGTACGCTATGAACTTCGTTACTTAGTAGAATTAGAATGAAAAAATTGTCTACAAATTAATGGAGGCTATATTTTTCATTGCTTGTCTTGAGGATTTTTTGATTTTCTCGAAATTCTGAGTACTAAATCACACTTTGCTCCCATAAATTGAGATAATGATGTGTTGGGGGGACTTGCTATGAGACTCGAGGAAATCAAAAAACTTTTAGATGGTCGGTTAGATGTTGAGGATGTGGAAATTAAGGGTTTGGCTTATGACTCGCGCAAGGTGAAGGCTGGGTTCGTTTTTTTTGCGATTAAGGGTGAGGTTTTCGATGGGCACGATTATGTCGAAAAGGCAATCAAAAAAGGGGCGATTGCGGTAGTAGGGGAGGACGATTTGTCAATGCCCGTTGCTTATTTCAGAGTTCATAGCGCGAAGAAGGCGCTTGCTCGGGTGTCACATTATTTTTACGGTAAACCGTCGAATGAAATAAAAATGGTAGGCGTGACGGGAACGAACGGCAAGACTTCTGTGACGCATTTGATTCATTATATTTATGAGCATTTAGGTGTGAAAAACGGCTTGATTGGGACGAATTCATGGGATGTTGGGGTGAAGAAAGAAGCTGTAAACACGACGCCGATGAGTCTTGATTTGAATGAAATGTTGCGTCTAGGTATTGAAAATGAGCGTGAGTTTGTTATAATGGAAGTGTCGTCTCATGGGATTAAAGAAAACCGTGTAGATTTGATTGATTTTGACTCTTTCATTTATACGAATTTATCTGAGGATCATCTTGATTACCATAAAAACTTTGATGATTATATGTTTACGAAAATGCGCCCATTTATGTGGTTTAGCACATATGACCCATTAAAATGTGCCATTATAAATATTGATGATGAATTTGGGGCGTATTTTGTAAGTGTGACAAATGGACGTGTGCTGACGTATGGACTTAATGATGATGCAGATTTTCAGGCGCGCCAAATTGTTTACGGGCTCAATCGCACGTCGTTTGACTTGCATTTTAAAGGTGAATTCATTTGCCATGTAGAATCGCCGATGTTTGGTAAGTATAATGTTTACAACGTACTTGCCGTATTTGCGCATTTTTATTACGATGGCTGGAATCCGAAAAAAATTGCTCTGATTATCAAGGGGTTGCCTTCTGTCGAAGGTCGATTTGAGAAATTTACAACCGAGACAGGTGTGAATGTTATCATTGACTATGCCCATACACCAGACTCAATTTATCAAGTTTTGACATCGCTAAATGTTGTAGCACGCAGCGATATTATCACGATAGTTGGCGCAGGTGGCGACCGGGATAAAACCAAACGCCCACTCATGGGGAAGCATGCTTTGGCACTTAGCACGCACGTCTACTTTACCAGCGACAACCCACGTAGTGAGAACCCACAAAACATTATATACGACATGATTTCTGGCAACATTAAAACGAATTACACCATTGTTATTGATCGCAAAGATGCCATTGAGAAGGCTTTAAAACAAGCAAAACCTGGCGATTTAGTCGTTCTCCTTGGCAAAGGTCATGAAAAAACGCAAACCATCGGTGAAATCGCACACCCCTTTTCAGACATGGATATTGCAAAACAATTGGTCAAAGAAAACCGATTGTGAGGGTCTTGGTTGCCTTTTGGCAACCAGATCTTCAAGGCATTAAAATATTTATTAACATGCCCATCTAGAGGGATATAATTAAAAAGACCAAGTGGCGCTAGACTCCAGCGCCACGTTGGCTAGTAGAAAATAGACTTTTGAAATCGAGGTATCGTCATGTATCCACAAATTTTATTTCCGCTCATTACAACATTTTTTGTAGCCGTCATTCTTGGGCCGATTTTTATCCCTTTTTTGAAGCGATTGAAATTCGGACAAGCTATACGCGCCGAAGGACCGCAATCACACCAAAAAAAATCAGGTACGCCGACGATGGGGGGGATTATTTTCATCATGCCAGCGCTGATTACGATCGTCGTTGGCTTCTTATTCCATAACTATTTTGAGTGGGGTTACGATTGGATTATGATGTTGATTGCCTTAATCGGATTTGGATTGATTGGTTTTATCGACGACTTTATCATCGTGGTCAAGAAAAATAATGATGGACTTAGGCCGAAGCATAAAGTTTTCGCACAGTTCGCTATCTCTGCTCTGATATTTTTTCTCTTTGTGAGGAGTGGTCATTCGACTGAAATTTCTTTCTTTGGTCTTAGCCTTGATTTATATTGGGCGTATGGAATTTTCTTACTATTCTGGCTTATCGGCTTTTCAAATGCAACGAATCTAACCGATGGACTCGACGGTCTATGCGGCGGGGTTAGTGTTGTCGCTTTCAGTGTTTTAGGGACGGTTGCGATTTTCCAGGAGCAAACCGCCATTATGCTGTTTTGTTTCACCATGGTTGGGGCGCTTTGTGGCTTTTTGGTGTTCAATCTGAATCCAGCGAAGGTGTTTATGGGGGACACAGGGTCGTTGGCGCTTGGGGCGTTGATTGCGGTGATTTCGATTTTGCTCAAGCAGGAATTACTGCTGCTCATTGTCGGATTTGTGTACGTGATTGAAACGGCGTCGGTCATCATTCAGGTGTTGTACTTCAAAAAAACACGGAAAAGAATCTTTAAAATGGCACCATTGCACCATCACTTTGAGGAGTCAGGTTGGAGTGAGCAGAAAGTTGTTTTAATGTTGTGGACGTTGGCTGCGGTTTCAGGTGCACTGGCGTTGTGGATTGCGTTGTAAATCGGGTGGAATACAAAAAAGTAGTTCTGGCTACTTTTTTTGAAATTTTGGAGTTTAAGTAAAATGGGGGACTAAGTTTGTACTTTATAGTAGACAGATAGATTGTTTTAGAGGGTTGTGAATTTAAAATGAAAAAAACAGATAAATATCAAGGAAAATTAGTTCTTGTGATGGGGCTTGCCAAAAGTGGGGCAGTAGCCGCAAAGCTTTTGAAGGAATTGGGAGCAAATGTTGTCATTAATGATGGGCGAGAACTTGAAGGAAATGATGATGCGCAGGCCATGATAGATTTAGGATTTGAGGTGATTTGTGGTGGTCATCCCGTAAGTTTACTTGAACGTGGATTTGATTTAATTGTGAAAAATCCAGGAATTCCATATAAAACAAATCCATTGCTAATTGGCGCTGGCGAGCAAGGAATTCCGATTGTATGTGAAGTTGAAATTGCGTATGCAATTAGCGAAGCGCCATTTATTGGGATTACAGCAACGAATGGGAAGACAACGACAACCATGCTGATTCATGAAATCATGCAGGCAGATGGAAAGTCTTCGCGCTTGGCTGGGAATATTGGCTTTGTATCATCAGAAGTTGCTCGCGAGGCTAAAGCTGATGATGTGATGGTAACAGAATTATCATCATTCCAGCTAATGGGCATTGATGAATTTCGCCCGCACGTCGCGCTTATTTTAAACATTACAGAAGCGCACCTTGACTACCATACAGATATCCATGAATATCGCCAAGCCAAGCTCAATCTTGTTAAAAAACAACTCGAGGATGATTTCTTCGTCTACAATGCTGACGATGCCTTTATCTCGGATAACCTGTGGCAATCAAAAGCGCAGGCAATGGGCTTTTCGCTCAAGAAAAAAACGAACGGCGCCTACCTAATGGACGGTATGCTTCACTATCAAGGTGAGCCAATTATATCAGTTGATGATGTCCTGCTCAAAGGAGACCACAACTTACAAGACGTACTTGGTGCAATTTGTGCATGTAAAATTTATGACGTTTCAAACGAGGCCATCATAGCAACGCTTAAAAGATTTTCAGGCGTTAAGCATCGTCTACAATTTGTTGTCGAAAAATCGGGAGTAAAATACTACAACAACTCAAAAGCAACAAATGTTATCGCAACTAAAGTGGCATTACGTGCTTTTAATGAACCAACGATTTTACTCGCAGGTGGACTTGAACGCGAACACGACCTGGATGACTTGGCCGAAGACCTTCAAAACGTAAAAGCAATATTTGCCTTTGGTCAAACAGGAAAAAGATTCAAAACGTTTGCCGATAAACACAATATTCATTGCGAAGCCTTTAGCAAACTAGAAGAAACATTCGCAGCAGCAAACAATCACGCTAAAACTGGCGATGTCGTACTCCTCTCACCATCATGTGCCAGCTGGGATCAATTCATAAACTTCGAAGAACGCGGCGAAGCCTTTATCAAATTAGTCAACAATCTGTAATCTAAATGGCGCAGGACAGAGCAGAAACTCTGCCCGCGTCTCAAGGATTTTGTGAAAAAAAGAAATCGTTCTCATCAGGTTTTCAGAATAGGAAAAGATATGGCAAAATTAGCATGACGAGAAAACGCCCACCTTTAGCAAATTTCAAATTTTTTTCAACCAAAGATTTGCAAAATGATGAGAAAGTGACCGTTGACACCTTAGCAATAAAATGTTACAATACTACTTAATCGAATATTATTGTGGAAAGAAGAAGTCCCACTTCTCACCTGATTGCCAAGTGGTAATAGGTTGATGTCACGAATCTTTTATGTGATTTTGACGTGGGCAACTTTTAGTGCCCACGTCTTCTTTGTTTCTGTCGGTGTATTCGGAAAATTTCTATGTATACGCTTTAGTCGTAGAATCCACGACTAAAGCACCCCTAATTCAGATTACCTTCTACAAACGAAGGTGTTTCTAAAGAGGGACTGGTACAAAAAAAGAAAAGAGGTGAATGGCTATAAATAGAAGAAGAGATACGCGCATGCCGCAAAGGGATATGACGCCGATTAATGATAAAATCCGAGCAAGGGAAATGTTAGTCGTGGGTCCTGATAAAGAGCAGCTTGGACTGATGTCAAGACAGGATGCCTTGGCGCTTGCCGAGAAAAAAGACTTGGACTTAGTTTGTGTTGCACCTAATGCCTCGCCAGTTGTTTGCCGAATTATGGATTACGGAAAGTATAAGTATGAAAAGCAACGACACGAGCGTGAAGCGAGGAAGAAGCAAACGACGGTTAGCTTGAAAGAAGTTCGTCTTTCTTCTAATATCGAAGACCATGATTTCAATACGAAGCTCAAAAATGGTCGTAAGTTCTTAGAAAAAGGGGATAAACTTAAAGCAAGCATTCGCTTTAGAGGTCGTCAAATGGCGCATACGAAATTTGGACGCGAAGTCCTCATGCGATTTGCGACTGAATGCGAAGACCTTGCTGATGTTGAATTAATGCCAAAAATGGACGGACGTCAAATGTTTTTGGTTTTAGCTCCGAAGAAGAAGTAAAACACATAAGGTGGCGCAAGCGACTAACGTCGCCACGTCAAGCTTCACATTAGCCACAGCTCCGTGACTAATGTGGCGATATATGATCGTTATCACCAAAGGAGGCAACCACTATGCCAAAGATGAAAACTCACCGCGGTTCAGCAAAGAGATTTAAGCGTACTGGATCAGGGAAATTAAAAAGACATTCTGCTTATACGAGCCATTTAGCTCAAAATAAAACAACCAAGCAAAAGCGTCAATTAGCGAAAGCTGGAACTGTATCAGACAGCGATTACAAGCGTATCAAAGATATGCTATACAATATATAAACAACCAATAAGTGTCTGACGTCCACGCCCCGCACTTAAAACACAGTATTTTTAATGAATACATAAGACCAGAGCAGACTGTAAAGCGTCTGCGTTGGCACTCAAAAGAAGAAAAAGAAGGTGAATTTTATGGCTAGAGTAAAAGGTGGCACTGTTGCCCGTAAGCGCCGTAAAAAGATATTAAAGTTAGCGAAGGGGTATTTCGGATCGAAGCACCGTCTGTATAAAACTGCAAATGAGCAGGTAATGAAGTCATTACAATATGCATACCGTGATAGACGTCAAAGAAAGCGTGATTTCCGTAAATTATGGATTACGCGTATCAATGCGGCGGCTCGTATAAATGGGCTTTCTTATAGCAAGTTGATGCATGGTTTAAAGGTTGCAGAAGTTGATATCAACCGTAAAATGCTTGCTGAGCTGGCAGTATCTGATGCAGCAGCGTTTACACAAATTGCAGAAACAGCTAAAAAAGCAATTAGCTAATAACATTGAAGTCTCGATATAATCGGGACTTTTTTATTGATGGGCAGCGTACTACACTGCAACTGGTTCGTCAAATTAATTGACTTTTAAATTATCGCAAAGAAGTATTACTTTAAAAGCCAATTAGTATCAGAATCCAACCAAACACATTTTAGGAGGTGTACATGTTTTGATAAAAAAGCTACTTTTTGGTATAAGTGCGCTAATGTTCATCAATATTATCACTATTATCATAACATCGAAATTTAATATAGGGATTGGGACTTGGTTGTATATCCTCGTGCTGATTGCGACCATCCTATATGCAATATTTTTTGATAAATTTCCCAGGAAATATCACATTTTAATCGGTGCAACCGTATCCATCCCGCTTATCTTTTCAACATTTCTAGCCATATATGGAAATCGAAGTACCGTCAACTTCAACGAAGATGTCCTCATCGTGCTAGGCGCAGGCGTCATCGGCGAAGAAGTGACTCCATCGCTAGCCAGTCGTCTCGATACAGCCGCGGACTACTTCAATCAAAATCCAAACACCATGATTATCGTGAGTGGAGGAATGGGAGATAACGCCGACATCACTGAAGCAGAAGCAATGAAGCGCTACCTAATCGAAAAAGGCATTCCGCCAGAGCGTATCATCAAAGAAGACGAATCGACCTCGACCTACGAAAACTTCGCCTTCACAAGACAGATACTGGAAACGGAATTCCCAGCGGACACGACAATAGCCTTCACCACCAACACCTTTCACATCTATCGCGCCGCCTATATCGCTCGCCACTTCGAACTTAACGTCAATCAACTAGACGCCCCCACCCCCCTAACCGCGGCTACCCCGAACTACCTCCGTGAAATGCTGGCAGTTATCAACACCAAATTATTTCAAGCCAATTAAATCACAAATGGGCCAGCCCTCAGCAACCTTGAGAGCTGGGTCTAAAAAATCTAAAATTAAAAAGATTATTGTTTTTAAATCATCACCATTCAATTAGAAATTTACTAATTTTAAATTTTATGATACCATTAAAAATGGAACCGAACGTTTCAGAATCACGAAATTAAGTGTTTTCTTTGCGTGCTGGAACGACTTTAAAATGATTTGATAAGGATAAAACTTGGAGTGATGAAATCTTGAAAAAATGGTGGCAAGAAATTTTAGTAGGTATGTTAGCTTTCGTAATAGCGACGCTGTGGACAGGTAATACTTCGCAAGGGATTATCGTTAGTGCTGTTGTTACCTCAATATTTAGCACTAGTAAAAATAAGAAAAATACATGAGATATGATTTAAACGCTAGAAAATTGTGGGTAGAACATTAAAATAGTTTAACAATGGTAAGGGTTTGGAGTAATTTGATGACACCTAAAAAAGTTAATAAACTAATAGCAATATGTGGACTCTGTATGTTCACCTTTTGGGGATTAGGAAATTTCATAGATGAAGCATTTTATCCATTTGCTTTTTTTTCGATAGTCACTGTGTTTCCGCTATTATTTATGGCAAAATGCCCAAAATGTGGTGGGCGTTTAAGACCAAATAGTCGCAGGTCTAGTTCATCATTTCAGTGTAAATCATGTAAAGAAACTTTTCGTTAGTTGAGATTGTTCTCGGTTAAAGATATGGATATTTTTTATGTGGAAATTTATATACAAATAAAAGCCAAGAAATTAAATGTTCAATTACACTTAAATTCTTGGCTTTTCGACTGCTTGATACCTGCTGAAATAATGGTTCTTGATTGAGTAAATATCACACCGAAAATTACCGAAAATTAGCCACTAAAAGACGTGTCTAATTTCCTTGAGATTACAAGATTAATGTCTTTGCACCTTTAAGCCATATCCTTGTATTCGGGAACATATCTACCGATATGATTTACTAATGTCTGTATTCGAGAACATATCTACCATTTCGTATTACTAATAAAAAGATACCATTATAAGGGTATCCTTAGTTTTGAATTTCTATTTCAATTCCTGATTTAAATTTAATGGCTATATGCTCATCAAATATTTTGATTTCCCCAACCATTCTTCTTACAAATATATCGTCAAATTTTTCTATCTGAAGTTTTTTGTTATTTAGATAATCAAGCATATCTTCAATTCTTTGTCTTGAATTGTCAGTCGTTGCTTGTTCTAAGAGAATTTTTTGTTTTTCATCTTTTAGTTGAATTATCTGTTCGCCAATTTCGGTGATGTCTTGATTCTTATTGGAAGTTGCTAGTAATAGTGTTTATAATGCTTGTAGTTTTGTATTTATCACATTTACTTCATCTTCACTGTTGTTATTAATTATTTTTTCTAAAGACGCTAATAAAACTGTTTTAATTTCATCTTCATTTCCAAAAACTTGATTCATCGCATCAAGTACTACTTGCTTAAGCATATCTTCATCTACAGTTCGTGCATCGCAGTCTTTATGTTTATCTAAGCGACTAAAACATCGCCAAACGATGCTTTTCTTCCCTCTGTTGTTCCAGTTCAGTCTGCGATAAATTTGACCACATTTCCCGCAGTGAGTAATGCCAGACATTGCGTACTTGCTATTGTAGTTGGTTAGTGTTTTGCTGTTTTTAAGTTCGCTTCTTCTCGCCATTTCCATTTGAACTTGTAAAAATAAGGTTTTAGGAATTATTGGCTCATGTGAGTTTTCTACGTAATATTGCGGTACGATGCCTTCATTTTTTACTCGTTTTTTTGTTAAGAAGTCAACGGTATGGGTTTTCGCAAGAAGTGCATCACCCATGTATTTTTCATTACGTAAAATCCCTTTTATCGTAGTGCCACGCCATTTTTCGCCTTTTGCACCTGTAAGAATACTATCTTTTTCAAGACTTCTTGCAATCTGAATTAGGCTTGCTCCCTCAAGATATTCTTTAAAGATACGTTTCACGACACTTGCTTCACTTTGCACAATGATGAGTTGACCATCTTCATTTTTAGTATATCCTAAGAAACGAGTGTGGTTAATAGTAATTTCGCCTTGCTGATATCGATACTGTAAACCAAGTTTGACATTCTGACTAAGAGATTGACTTTCTTGTTGGGCGAGTGATGCCATAATCGTCAACATGATTTCTCCTTTAGAGTCTAGTGTATCGATGTTTTCTTTTTCAAAAAATACTGGAATGTTTTTTTCTTTTAGCTGCCTTATATGTTTGAGACAGTCTAAAGTATTCCTCGAAAAA
>JGI990J12352_1000065_pt1 | contig 22227 bp, 23 predicted proteins | sample Intmic4MA4BA4MSA_FD_12352 | JGI IMG/M metagenome (IMG submission 12352) | reverse complement strand
TCATTTTTTCTCTTGCTTCTCTAGCATTTTCTTGCGTAATCTCTAATGGGGTCTTCATCCCTTTATTATAACACTTCTTACGCTTTTTTGAAAGTGGGTTAGTATAACTTTTCCTTTTCCATCATTTTACTACCTTACTTTGCAACATTTGGCGCGCATTTTCAAGTGATGCTTGGGTAACGGTTTCGTCGCTCATCATTACCGCAATTTCATGAACCCGCGCTTCGCCTTCTAAGTAGCTAGCCTTAGTCAGCGTTTTTTCGTTATTATCAACTTTGCTAACGTGTAAATGATGTTGAGCGTATGAGGCAACTTGTGGTAGATGCGTGATACATAAAACTTGCTTAAATGCTGCAATTTCTTGCATTTTAGCGCCAATGCTCGTTGCGACTTGACCGCTAACGCCACTGTCAATCTCGTCAAAGATGATTGTAGTAATCTGCTGACCACGATTTAAGATTGATTTAAGGGCTAACATGATTCGTGATAGTTCGCCACCTGAGGCAACTTTATTAATTGGTTTTAGCGGTTCACCTTTGTTCGTTGAAAGTAGTAAATCAATCACGTACAAACCGTTGCTAGAAAAGTTGCTGTTTAGCGCATCATCAACGTTAAGACGGTTAAAAGCAATATCAAATTGCGTATTTGGCAGTTTTAAGTCATCTAGCTCCTTGATAAGGGCGGTCTTGACTTTGTTGGCAATCATGACTCGCGCCTCGTTTAGCGACTCGCCGCGCTCAATTAGGCGTTTATGGGTTTGCCGAACTTCGCTGAGTAAGTCTTCTTCGTGGTCCCCGGCATTTAAAAAGTTAGCTAGTTCCGCTCGAATTTGCGCTTCATATTTGATTAGCTCTGTAATGTCTAGTTGATATTTTCGTTCCAGACGACGTAAGTCGCTAATACGCGTTTCAATTTGTTCAAATTCTTGTGGGTCAAAGGTTAGTTGACTTTTTTCACGGCTAATCATCTGGGTAAAGTCTTCCAAATTGTAATAAACATCACGAATTTGCGATAAAAACGGCTCGAATTTTGCATTAATCTTAACTAGATGCTCAACAGCATCAATTAGTGGGTACAATAGCTCAAGGGCTTGGCCATCAGCGGTTGTCGCAGCCATTATTTCACCAAAGAGCAGGTGGAGATCTTCTGCAGATGCTAGCATTGCTTGTTGTGTTAACAATTCTTCAAGCTCGCCCTGGCGCAACTGCGCGCGATCAAATTCGGCCACTTCGTCTTCTAGTTTAAATAACCGCAACGCCACATCTTGTGATTTTGTTTGAAAATTACGATATTCAACTAACGCGCACTGATAATCAGCTAAAGCGTCTAAATATCCTTGACGCAACACGGTAACTTTTTCATTTTTTACGAGATTGTCCAGCAAGCGATAATACATTTCTGGTGAAAAAAGTCGCAAACTATCATGCTGAAGGTGAATATCAACGAGGAGCTCACCTAATGCTTTTAGTTGGTTGGCGCTTACTAGTTGGCCGTTTAAGCGGATTTGTGAACTGCCAGTTCGTTTAATTACCCGCTTAATTACTAGACCATCAGTTTCATCATAATCAAGATCGTTATCTTCTAAAAATCGTTGCAATTCACCCTTAATTGGGACATTAAAAACCGCTTCAATAATCGCCTTTTCTTCGTTGTGACGGATTATTTCAGTTGAGGCGCGTCCGCCGAGCAACAAGGAAATTGAGTCGATAATAATCGACTTTCCCGCGCCTGTTTCTCCTGTTAAAACCGTCATTTTCTCGTTAAAATCAAGCGATATCGCTTCAATAATCGCCATATTTTTAATTGATAAATGTGATAGCAAAAAGCTCACCCACCTTGCTAAAAATTAACTGCTATAATTCAAACTGCCCTGCTGTGGCGTTTAGTTTTTACACTTCGGGATTGATGTCTTGATTGTCGCCAGTGTTTGTTTCCTCGCCAATTGCTTGTCCGTTTTGAAGAAGCTGGCGAATTTTAAATTCCACTTCTTGAGCAATGTCGGGATTCTCCGCTAAAAATGCTCTAACGGCCTCGCTTCCTTGCCCAATTTTTTCGCCTTGATAAGCATACCATGAGCCACGTTTTTCGATTAAATTAAAATCGACGCCTAGTGTAACAATTTCGCCTTGCGCTGAAATGCCTTCGCCATAAATTAAATCAAGTTCGACAGTTTTAAATGGCGGTGCGACTTTATTTTTCACGACTTTTATTTTTGTTTTGTTGCCCACAACTTCTGATGATTCTTTAATCTGTTCCCCTCTTTTAACTTCTAGGCGGATTGTTGAGTAAAATTTCAGGGCACGCCCGCCAGCTGTTGTTGTTGGTACTTGACCAGTTGGCGAGTAAGCACCAATATTTACACGAATTTGGTTGATAAAAATTGCAATTGTTTTAGTGGTATTGATTTGACCAGATAGCTTCCGCATAGCTTGCGACATTAAGCGGGCTTGTAGCGCCATATGTGTATCACCCATTTGACCTTCAATTTCAGCTTTCGGGACAAGCGCTGCTACCGAGTCAACAACCAGCATGTCAATGCCACCACTACGTACTAAGGCCTCGGCAATTTCGAGGGCTTGTTCGCCGTTATCAGGCTGCGAAATTAAAAGTTCATCGGTATTAACGCCTAATTTTTTCGCATAAGCAGGATCAAGTGCATGTTCAGCGTCAATAAAGGCAGCAACGCCACCAGCTTTTTGCACTTCAGCAATTGCGTGTAATGAAACTGTCGTTTTTCCTGATGATTCTGCCCCAAAAATTTCAATAATTCGCCCTCTTGGATAGCCACCAACGCCTAAAGCAGCATCGAGTAGCATTGAGCCAGTTGGTGATATTTCAATTTGAATATCCGCTTTTTCCCCAAGCTTCATCACTGAGCCTTGTCCAAAATCTTTTTCAATTTGTTTTAAGACGGTGTCTAACGCTTTTTGACGCTCATCGGAATTTATAATTCTTTCTGGTAATTTCTGTTCTACTTTTTTCTTAGCCATTTTTAAAACTCATCTCACTTTCAACTAAAATCCTTATTTCAATAATACTACAAAATGCGCAAAAAATCAAATAAAAATCACGCAAATTCTCAATCATTTTACTAATATGCTTTGCATATATTAGTATAATTGCTACTTTTGTTACTATTTAACACTAATTTATCTTAAGGTGGGGTTTTTATGAAAACAATATCCTATGACGAAAAATACTTAATTCCCTGTGCTAAACTCTTGATGCAGCATTATAACAGTGCCGATTTTAACTGCCAATTTTCCGAGGAGCGAGCTGGCAATTATTTACAAGAGTTGATTTTGAAGCCGCGTTTTGTTGGCGGGTTGCTACTTGACCAGAATAATTTGGTGGGTTTTGTCTTTGGTCATGTCAGAACTTGGTCTGTTGCTGATGAGCTTTATCTTGACGAATTTATTATTGATGCGACGACGAAAAAAAGTGGTCTTGATTTAAAGCTCCTTGATTTTATGACGAAGCATTGTACTAATTTATCACTTGCCGGCATGACAACCATGACTAATGTCATAGCTTTAGCCGATTTTTATCAAAAGAACGACTTTTTAAGCCATGAAATTACCTTTTTGTACAAAGGGTTGAAAAAATTAAATTAAATTTTCAGAATTTTTCCCTTTTTTTGGCATTAACGTTTGCTAAATACGGCTTGGTGTGATAAAATTAGTAACATATTTTGTTTTAACTTAAAGGAGAAATTTAGATGAGTTATTTAATACCAACAGTTATCGAAAAGACATCAGGCGGCGAACGCGCGTATGACATATATTCACGGTTGCTAAAGGATCGGATTGTGATGTTAAGTGGTCCGGTTGATGATAAGAGTGCTAACATTATTGTGGCGCAACTACTTTTTTTAGCAGCCGAAGATCCGGATAAAGATATTCATTTGTATATTAATTCACCAGGCGGAAGAATTACCGATGGTATGGCAATTTTTGATACAATGAATTATATTAAGCCTGACGTTTCCACAATTTGTATTGGCATTGCTGCTTCAATGGGTTCATTACTTTTAGCTTCTGGCACCAAAGGCAAGCGTTATATTTTGCCAAATAGTGAAGTAATGATTCATCAGCCATTAGGTGGCGCGCAAGGGCAAGCTTCGGATATTGCCATTGTTGCAGAGCATATTTTAAAAACAAAGGATAAGTTAAATCGAATCTTAGCGACTATAACCGGGCAACCACTTGCGCGAATTGAGCAAGATACCGACCGTGATAATTATTTGTCAGCTAGTGATGCGATTGCTTACGGTTTAGTTGATAAAATCATTACGCGAACAGAGGAACTTCAGCAGGAAAATTAAGCTTAATTAACCACTTTTAGGTGGTTTTTTTCTACTTAAGAGCTTGTTTTATCGTCCTTAATTGATTTTAATGTTGCAGCTGAATTTGGTTTTTATGTCATGGCGAGCATCTCCTTGTGGTCATTCCCCCCCTATTATTAATATACGCAAAAACGCGCAAAAAAACTTTTTTTGTTAGCGATTGCTGCTGATGAAAACGTCTTCTACAAGGTTTTTTTTATCGGAATTTGCGTTTTTTTGGGGATTTTAGCCATTTAACCGGTTAGGCGTTCTCAAACTAATGCTTGTTGAAAAAATGTTTTAAATCTGGTATAATCTAGATAGTCAAGTTTCATTACAGTTAGGGAGAGATATTTATGGCGTTACCAAAAGTAGCTATCGTCGGACGACCAAATGTTGGCAAGTCGACAATTTTTAATCGGATTATCGGCGAAAGGCTGTCGATTGTTGAAGATATTCCAGGAATTACTCGCGATCGAATTTATAGTCGCGGTGAGTGGTTAACGCGGGAGTTTAGCGTTATTGATACTGGGGGTATTGAAATTGGTGATGAACCGTTTTTAAGCGAGATTAAACATCAAGCCGAAATCGCAATTGAGGAAGCGGATCTGATTATTTTTGTCACAAACGCTCGTGACGGTTTAATGCAAGCTGATGAAATCGTTGCCAGTATGCTTTACAAATCCAAAAAACCGATTGTTTTGATTGTTAATAAAGTTGATGATATTAATTTTAAAGCGGAAATTTACGACTTTTATGCTCTTGGTCTTGGTGAGCCGATTGCGGTTTCAGCTGTTCACGGGATTGGTTTTGGCGATATGTTAGATAAAGTTATTGACAAATTACCAAATACTAAAGAGCAAGACTACGGGGATGATGTGATTAAATTTAGCCTCATCGGGCGACCTAATGTTGGTAAATCATCACTAACTAATGCCCTTTTAAACGATAATCGAACAATTGTTAGCGAAATTGCCGGAACTACTCGCGATGCAATTGACTCCTCGTTTACCAAAGACGGTAAAAAGTATGTTGTCATTGACACAGCCGGCCTGAGAAAACGTGGTAAAGTCTATGAATCAACCGAAAAGTACAGCGTGTTGCGCGCAATGAGTGCCATTGATCGTAGTGATGTTTGCTTAATTTTAATTGATGCTAGTGAGGGATTAATCGAACAAGACAAGCGCGTCGCCGGCCTTGCTCATGAAGCTGGGCGCGCAATTGTGATTGTTGTTAATAAATGGGACGCTGTTGACAAAGATGACGCAACCATGCGGAAATGGGAACAACTAATCCGAACCGATATGGCATTTTTAGACTATGCCCCCATCGTCTTTTTATCAGCTTTAACCAAAAAAAGAATTCACACCTTGTTTGAACCGCTTGACTTAGTCTACGAAAGTCATCACAAACGCATCGCCACTAACCTGTTAAATGATGTCGTTATGGATGCCGTTGCAATGAATCCAACACCAACGCATAAAACCGGGCGCCTCCGAATTTACTATGTAACACAAGTCAAAGCCGGACCGCCAACATTTATCTTGTTTGTTAATGATCCAACACTCCTCCACTTTTCTTACAAAAGATATTTGGAAAACAGCTTACGCAAAGCGTTTGGCTTTGAAGGAACCCCAGTTCACATTATTGCTAGAAAACGCGACTAAGGAGGAGGAGAATCGTGGCAAATTTGCATCAAAAAAGCTCGCCCGAAGCTTTAAAAAGGATTTACCTTTTAATTAACACTTTATTCTTCCTCCATGTTGGCTTTATTGGCGCAACCTATATCCTGTTCTTTTTTGATAATGGTTTAGGTGAATTAGTTACCAACATCGTTAGCGCCTGTTTCTCCTTGAGTATTTTTATCTTTGAAATCCCGTCGGGCGCCTACTCTGATACTTTTGGTAATCGAAAAGCAATTTTATCTGGAGCGTTCTTCCTAATCATCTCGATGTTGTTGTTTTCAACTGGCCATACCTTAGTAATTTTTATCATTGCTCAAATTATTTGGGGATTAAGCTATGCGCTTATATCAGGCGCATTAGAATCCTGGGTCGTCAGCCAAACAAAAAAGGATAAAGGCGGATGAGAGCATGATTGAGAAAATTGAAATTGAAATGGAGTGGGTATAGCGATGATTTGTTGCAAAATGTCAAAAAAAACAAGGCTTCATTGCCTAAATAGCGGGAGTGTATAAGTTGAACATAAAAAATAATGTCCAAAAAATTAAAGCTGAAATTCCTGATCAAGTAACCATTATCGGCGTCACTAAGTATGTTGATCATCAAGTTGCCCAAGCGCTACTTGCTTGTGGAATTTCGCACTTAGGCGAAAATCGCGCGGAGGTGTTTTTAGAAAAATATCAAGCAATCGGCACTCAACCAACTTGGCATTTTATTGGCACTTTGCAAACGCGCAAGGTTCGCGAAATAATTGATAAAGTTGATTACCTTCATTCACTTGATCGCTTATCTTTAGCGGTTGAAATCAACAAACGCGCCAACAAGCAAATTAAATGTTTTGTTCAAGTTAATGTCGCCAAAGAGGCTAGCAAACATGGCCTTGACCCTAACAATGTAACAACTTTCATCAAGCAACTATCCATCTATGACAAAATTGAAGTTGTCGGCTTGATGACAATGGCGCCGNATACAGCTGATAATTTAGTTATTCGTAACTGTTTTACTAAGCTACGACAGTTGCAAATGGCGGTTCAAAATTTATTTTTACCACACGCGCCGTGCACAGAGCTTTCAATGGGCATGACTAATGATTATCAAATAGCAATTGCCGAAGGCGCCACCTATGTCCGGTTAGGTCGATGTTTAATAAATTAAAGGAGTGAACATTTATGAAAAAAATTGCAGTAATTGGAGCAGGGAGTTGGGGAACAGCGCTGGCGTTAGTTCTAGCTGACAATGGCCATGATGTCGTGGTTTATGATATTGACGCCGAGGTGGTTTCAGATATTAATGAACATCATCGAAATACTAAATTTTTCGCCGAAGTTGCGTTACCAAAAAATCTCCGAGCAGCAACGAATTTAGAAGGCATTTTAGTCGATGCCCATTTTGCATTATTATCAGTCCCAACCAAAGTAATGCGAACTGCTTTAACCAACATGAAAAAGTTTTTACGGCCAAATACCGTTATAATTAATGCGAGCAAAGGCATTGAACCGAAAACCCATAAACGGGTATCAGAAGTTGTTTTAGAAGTTTTAGGCGAAGCGACAAAATTTGTTGCCCTATCTGGTCCATCACATGCCGAGGAAGTAATTATCAGAGAATTAACTAGCGTTACTTGTGCGGGCAATCACAATGATGTTTTGCTTGATGTGCAACGCCTATTTTCAAATGAATACTTTCGCGTCTACCGAACAACTGATTTAATTGGTGTAGAAATTGGCGGTTCCATCAAAAATGTTATGGCGCTAGGATCGGGAATTTTAGCCGGACTTGGCTATGGCGATAATGCACGAGCAATTTTAATCACTCGAAGCCTCATTGAAATTAAACGTTTAGGCGTAGCAATGGGCGCGTCATCGCAAACTTTTGACGGCCTATCAGGACTTGGCGACTTGATTGTTACCACAATGTCGCGGCATAGTCGGAATTTTCAAGCGGGCTTTAAAATTGGAAGCGGTTCAAACTTAAACGAAGCCCTTGATAGCATGACCATGGTTGTTGAAGGCGTCCGCTCATGTCAAGCAACGTACGAACTATCGAAAAAACTCGCAATCGACATGCCATTTGTTGACGCCATTTATGACGTAGTTTTCAATCGCAACAACCCCAAAGAAGTCATCGCTAAAATGATGCAACGACCAATTAAATCAGAAATTACAGACCAAGACTAGAAAGTGGGAAGCTTTAAATGAATACAATCCGCAAATCATTACTAACCGCAGAAAAAAAAGCTGTCGCTGTCAACAAAGAAGCTTCCGCAATCAAATTATTAATGCAAGATGCAACGAAGATGCAAGGGTATGATTTAGTCGCAAACTTGGATAAACAGTTAACTAGTACACAATCGCTAGCCTTCGAAGAAAACGTTGTCAAATATCTTGATCAAAATTTGCCCGTCCAGTATTTAATCGGCTATGAAACCTTTTTCGGCTATGAATTTAAAGTCAATGATGCCGTTTTAATTCCCCGCTTTGAAACCGAAGAACTCGTCGCGAAAGTTTTAGACTTATATGATGAATATTTTGGCGAGCAAATTGTCGACGTTGTTGACATTGGCACCGGCAGTGGCGCAATTGGCATCACCCTTGCCCTAGAAGCGGGCGCCATGAAGGTCACAGCCACCGACATTAGCGAAGAAGCCTTGCAAGTTGCTAGGGCTAATGCCCAACAGTTAGGCGTTGCTGTTACCTTTTTACAAAGTGATATGCTTAACGAATTGCTTAAACGTGGCAAAAAATTTGATATTTTAGTCTCAAATCCGCCGTATATCCCCCAAGCTGAAAAAATTGAAGCGCTTGTTTATGACAATGAACCCCACTTAGCCTTATTTGGTGGTGATGATGGTCTGCATTTTTATCGGCAAATTTTGCGTGATGCCAACCAGATTTTAAAACAACCAAATATCATGGCGTTTGAACACGCCAACCATCATCGCCAAGGCTTAACTTCACTAGCTCGCAAGTTTTTTCCTGAAGCTGTGGTGAAGACATTTAAAGATCTGCAAGGACGCGACCGGATCACTGTAATTATTAACAGCTTCAAACAAAAATAATTAGCAAAAGTTCGGCGCTCATCTGCAAATCAACGCCAAACTTTTGCTGTGGTTTGCTACCAAAATATCGCAACTAATCAGCAACCTCAAGCGCTTCAAAATAAGCTAAAATCCCCTCAAAAATTGCATAAGCAACTAATTCTTGATAATGATCCTCTGACAATAGCGCAGCTTCAGCCCGATTTGAAAGAAAACCAACTTCAACAAGCGCGGTCGGAATTTGAGCATGTTTGAGGATGTACAAATGCGAAAGCGTTCGCGCGTCGCGAGTATTATTTGGCAAATTTGCTTGCATCGCGCTCATCAAATGCGAAGCTAGCTGTTTATTCTCAAGTGATTTGGGGTGATAAAAGGTTTGCGCTCCTCGCCAACGCTCATTTTCAATCGCATTTGCATGAATTGAAATTGCAATCGCGCTTGTTTGCTGATTAATAAGCTCAACCCGCTTAGCTAAATCTTCCTTCTTGCGATTGGTCGCATTCGCACTTGCTAAATCCTTCGCATCGGTTCGGGTTAAAATAACATTAAAACCTTGCAAACGCAAATTTTCAGCGGTCATTTGCGTAATATTAAAAACCAAATCACGCTCAATCAACCCATTACCACCAACTGCCCCGCCATCAAAACCGCCATGCCCAGCATCCAGAATAATCGTCGTCGGATGATAAATTGCCGTCGATCGCATTCGCCGAAAAGTTGCCTCAATCACAGAAAATGAAAAAAATAAAAAGCTGAAAACCAAAATAACCATTATTAATTTTTTTCTCATAAAATCTCACCCTTTAACTATTTTCAAAATTAACATAGCGACTAATATTCAAAATTACCCCGATTGACAACAAAGTAATCGTCAACGAAGACCCACCGTAACTCATAAATGGCAAAGTAATTCCTGTAACCGGCAACACGCCGATAACCACACCAACGTTAATCATGACCTGCACACATTGCATTGCCATAATCCCCAAAACAACATATTTAGCAAAAAGATCATTTATTTTCAAAGCAAGATGCGCAAGTCGCAGAAAAAAGCATATAAATAAGATAAGGACAAAAGTTGCACCAACAAAACCAACCTCCTCAGCAATAATCGCAAAAATAAAATCAGTTTGCGGTTCGGGTAAGTAATAATGCTTTTGAATACTATTACCAATCCCATGTCCAAGCAAACCGCCCGGCGTAATCGCATATAAAGATTGCAAAATTTGAAATCCTGAGCCAAGCGGATCAGCAAGCGGATCAAGATAGGAAGTAATGCGAGCTAAACGATAAGGCGCACTAGCAATTAAAGCAGCGATTCCAAAAATGCCAGCGGTAACAAAGTAAAGAAAATATTTAATTGGCACCCCGCCCATAAATAACATCAAAATCCCCGCTGCCACAATGACCATTCCCGAACCAAAATCCGGTTGCATCATAATTGTGGCAAAAACTACGAGAATTACTGACATTAATGGGAGCACGCCTTGCTTAAAAGTCTTTGTTTCTTCAGGATTAGTCGCCATAAACTTTGCTAAAAAAATGATTAACGACAGTTTCATAAATTCCGACGGTTGCAAAGAAAACGCCCCAATCCCAATCCAACTCCTTGCCCCCCCGCGAACTAAACCAACCCCTGGAACTAAAACTAAGGCTAGTAGCAAAAAACTAACAACCAGCAAGGCGCTAGCGTGTTTTTTATATAATTGATAATTAATTTTTGATACGGCAATCATGCCGATAAAACCGATATTTGCAAACAACAGTTGACGCTTAAAAAAATAAAAAGCATCATTTGTGCGATGATTTGCCCAAATAAATGATGATGATAAGACAAAAACCAAGCCGATAATGGTGAGGGCAACGGTGAGAATTAAGATTAGTAAATCAACTGGTGGTTGTTTTTGCTCCATAAAGACGACCTCCAAATTATTTAATGTGATATATTAATATATGATGATAATCAAAGTGTTAGAATTAAAATTTAGGGCTATTTATTCGCAGCAAAATATGGTATAATAATACAATTGGTTTTCTATTTATACGGATGGTGAAGATTGTGCGAATTTTGTTAACAGGTGGCGGAACTGGTGGGCATATTTATCCAGCATTGTCAATGATAAAAGCGATAAAAAAGGCGCATCCAGAGGCGGTATTTTTATATATCGGCACTCCAGATGGCTTAGAGGCAAAAATTGTTCCAAGTTTTGAAATTGAGTTTAAACCCATTAAAGCCTCAGGAATTAAACGAAGTTTATCAGTGAAAAACTTAAAAACCCTGTATGATTTTATCAAATCAATTGCTGTTGCTAAAAAATATCTCCAAGCATTTAACCCTGATATTGTCATTGGTACGGGCGGCTACGTTTGTGCACCCGTTGTGTATGCTGCTGCTAAACTAAAAATTAAAACTGTTATTCATGAACAAAATAGCTTGCCAGGCATTACCAATAAATTTTTAGCCGCTTACGCGGATAAAGTGCTAATTTGCTTTGAAGAAACCCGAAAATACTTTGCAGCCAACAAAGTGGTTTTAACCGGCAATCCGCGGGCTAGCGAAGTTGTTGCAACGCTTAAAGTTGGCAAATGTGCCCTTGGCTTAAACCAACATAAAAAAACCGTGCTAATCAGCGGTGGCAGTCGGGGCGCGCGACCAATCAATGACGCCTTCCTTGCCAAGCTTCACGCCTATGAAGCAGCGAATTTTGAAGTAGTCTTTGTAACCGGTGAAGTACACTACGAATCAATTTGTGAACAAATTGGCAAAGTTGATCAACTTAAAAATATCAAAGTTGTGCCCTTTATTGCTGATATGCCAAAATTTTTAGTCAGCATTGATTTATTTGTTGGTCGTGCTGGTGCGACATTTCTTGCGGAAATTACCGCCTTAGGTGTGGCAAGCATACTAATTCCATCACCTTATGTTGCCGAAAACCACCAAGAATTTAACGCCCGCAGCATTACTGACCACGGCGGGGCAACCTTAATTTTAGAAGCCGCCTTAACAGGTGAGGCACTACATGATGAAATTGTCCGCCTATTAAATGATGATGTGGCGTTAAGCGCCATGAGAAGCGCAACCAAAAAACTGGGGATTGTGGATGCAAGCACCCGAATCCTCGAAGTATTAAATGATTTAATATGAGAATTTAGATTAGCATAGCTATAATTTAGTGGTGATTTTATGTTTGAAAGATTTATTGCAGCCTTCTTAGGCGCAAAATTAGGTAAATTAGCGGAATTTGAACCGCTTGCTAAGCATACAACCTTGCGAGTTGGTGGTCCGGCGCGAGTTTTTGTTCAACCAAAAGATAAAGCTGATTTTGTAAAAATTGTTAAATTAGCTCGCGAGTTGCAACTGCAATTTAAAGTTTTAGGGAAAGGTTCAAATTTACTCGCCTCAGATGAGCTGTTTGAAGGTGTTGTTATTCAAACTGATAAAGGCTTAACCGACATCTCAATTGAGGCAACCCGCGTAACAGCCGGAGCTGGTGTTTCAGATATTAAGCTAGCACAACATGTTGCCAGAGCCGGCTTATCTGGAATTGAATTTTTATCAGGAATCCCTGGAACAATCGGGGGCGCGGTCTTTATGAATGCAGGTGCTTATTTAAAAGAAATTGCCGACGTTTTAGTCCGTGTGCAAGTGTTAAACGAGCAAAATGAAGTTGTTTGGCTCGACAAAGCCGATCTAAACCTGGCCTATCGCCAGTCAATTTTCCAACAACAACCAAAGTTGCTAATTTTAGAAGCCGTCTTGCAGCTTGAACCCGGTGATGCCGATGAAATTTTAGCGATGATCAAGTCAAGAAAAGCCAAAAGAGTAAAATCACAACCGCTTGAACTAGCCTCAGCTGGGAGTACCTTTAGAAATCCCGCAGGACATACAGCTTGGCAATTAATTGCTGATGCGGGCTTGCGAGGCTACTCTGTTGGTGGCGCGATGGTCTCCCAAAAGCACACAAATTTCGTGGTAAATGTTGGCGGGGCAACTGCACAAGAATTAGCGGATGTTATTTTGCATGTTCAAAATACGGTTTATGAATATGCCGGTTTACTAATGCATCAAGAAGTCGAATTTTTTAATTGGGGTATGAAATAATGTCACAAAAAGTTACAGCAAAAAGCAATAAAATTGCGGCACTCCCGCATGAAGACGCACTTGGAAAGATTCGACCAAGAGTGCGTTTTAGGCGTGCGTTATTTTCTTTTTTTGTAGTAATGGTAATTTCAAGTGTCGTCTATATTGCGACCCCGCTTAGTCGGTTGGGCATTGTTTACTTTGAAGGTCTAAATATCCTAAATCGCTCTGATTTGATTTCGCTAATTAACATTGACGCAAACGAGCTGTTTTTGAGTATTCGGACATTGGAAATTCAAAGGAGTATTGAGCCACATCCCCTTGTAAATCAAGTAAATGTGGCACGCTCGGGGATTAATCGACTGCGAATTGAAGTTGTTGAGTATGAAGTTGGCGCTTGTGTTTTGGTCGAAGGCGAGCTTTTTCATGTTTTAGATGATGGCACGATCCTACCAGAAGATGCCAGAATCCGCGCCAATTGTGATGAAATGATGATTCATGATTTAAGTCAAGATGCCTTTGACGCTGGCGTTGTGAGCTTGTTTGTTCGTCAATTAATGCGAGTTGATCCCCAAATACGCGATTTAATTCAAATAATTGAACACGCCCCACTTTACGGTGACCTTTACCGCTTTTCATTATTGTTAATTGATGGTAACGTTGTCAATATTACCAGCCATACAATGCCCGAATATTTAAATTTATATCGCGAAATTTCAGCTAATTTTGAAGTTGGTCAAACAGGAATTTTGCACCTCGATGTGGGGATATTTTTTGAACCACATCAGTAAAAGCTCATTTGCCAAATTCAAGTAGCTCAACGAGGATTGAACCAACGTAAATAAAAGCTCTAAAACCATGCAACGAGCATTAATTCAGAGCTTTTTTAGTTAGATTTTTCCAACAAAAAAGGAGGCAACACAACACCGCATCCTCCTTTTTAAACACTATTTAAGTTTACGCTTTTACAGCGATTGCATCAATTTCCACTTTCACATCGCGTGGTAATCTTGCAACTTCCACACAAGCGCGCGCTGGCTTATGAGTGCTAAAGTATTTACCGTATACCTCATTAACGACTGCAAAGTCATTCATATCCGCTAAGAAAATACCGCATTTCACAACATTCTCAATTGCATAACCCGCTTCATTAAGAATTGCGACTAAACTTTTTAAGCATTGATCAGTCTGCTCACCAACATTCTCAGAAATCAATTCCATCGTCGCCGGATTAAGCGGAATTTGTCCAGAAATATACAACGTCTTCCCCACTTCAACAGCTTGCGAATAAGGTCCAATTGCTGCTGGAGCGTTTGCTGTTTCAATTATCTTCATCCTTAACCATCCTCCAATTTTTAAAACTTCACTCAACTAAAAACCACGCTGGTTTTACAGATAAAAGCTACCGCCTTTTTCGATTATTAGTGCGAGCTGCTTCAGATTTTAACTTACGCTTAACACTAGGCTTTACATAATGCTCTCTTTTACGAACCTCAGCAAGGGTTCCAACCTTAGATACTTCACGCTTGAATCGACGAAGTGCGTCATCTAGCGATTCGTTATTTCTAACCATTGTTTTAGCCATAATTTAACCCTCCTTCTTATTCGTAGATAAGAAATATTATACAGGAAAATTCAGTCTTTGTAAACAGGAAATCAAAAGAAATTTACATTTTTTGCAAATATCAGTTATGTTTTACTACAATTCACCCACATAATTCACTTTAGCTTACTTTATGAGGGTTGAAAAAAACCTTGATTAAAATCAGAAAAAATGGTGAATCCAAAAAGCAAGTATTCACAGTTCCAATATTACGGCAAACGCATGAAAATTAAAGACTAAAAACCAACCTTAAAAAGGTTGGAAACTGTGGTAGAATGGTTCTTACATATCGAACAAATCAGCGTGGGAACCCGGTTCTTGGAGTGTTAAAATTAGAGTACCGTTATCTAGCTTATAAATTACAACCAGTCCGGTTCAATGGGACATTCCCTAGCATTCAAAACAATGTCGTAACAGTATTTGAAATCCTTATGCGTCTTTTCTTTTAAAGATGCCAATAAAGGCCACAACTATGATGCTAACGAATTTTGGCAATTTAATTGTGAAAAACTTCATCTTCAGCACCTCCCTCTCGTAGATACATCTAATATATGAGCGGTTAGTCGCATTTATGATAAGTTTTCAAAAGCTCAGACACCTTTAATTGCAGCAATGGCTTTTGCCCTAGCTTGCGCGTTAAATACCGCAGTTCCGGTCACTAACACGTCAGCGCCAGCATTTTCCAATTCGCGGGCATTGGTTGCGTTAACACCACCGTCAATTTCGATTAGGAAGTCAAACTGGCCAAATTCACGCCATTCGCTTAAATCTTTAACTTTCTCAAGCATCTTGGCATTATATTTTTGACCACCAAACCCAGGATTAACCGTCATCACTAGAACAACATCTAGTTTATGGATAACAAATTCTAACACTTCGGGCGGGGTTTGTGGGTTTAGCGCAACGCCGACTTTAATGTTGTGAGCTTTAATCAACTCAATTGTTCGATCAAGGTGGCGACACGCTTCAGCATGAACAACGATTAAATCAGCGCCAGCTTCAACAAAATTATCAATCTGTTGCTCTGGTTCGTCAATCATCAAGTGAATATCAAAGAATAATTTCGAATGTTTTCTTAGTGATTTGACAACTTCGGCACCAAAAGAAATATTTGGAACAAAGTGGCCGTCCATAATATCTAAGTGTAACCAGTCAGCGCCTAGTTCTTCAATTTCAACAATTTCTTCGGCTAGTTTTGAAAAGTCAGCGGCTAAAACTGAGGGGGCAATTTTTACCATCGCTTTTGTCAACTCCTTATTTTAAATATTTTTCGTTTATCATAACAGTTTAAAACTTCAAAGTCTGAAAGTGCGCCTTAAGCGACAGCCTGTTAATATTTAACTTTCCGATTTTGAATTTCATCTAATAATTGTAGATAATCTTCGTAGCGCGATTTTCTCAGCTCGCCAGTGTCAACGCTATTTTTAACCGCGCAGTTTGGCTCGTTTACGTGCATACAACCACGAAATTTACACATTTCTTGTAGCTGGGTAAATTCAATAAAAGCGGCTTTTAGATCAGTTGCCACTAATTCATCTAGCTCAAGGGCACTAAATCCCGGGGTATCAGCAACTAAGCCGCCAGCAAGTTTATACAGTTTAACCTGTCTAGTAGTGTGTTTTCCACGCCCAAGAGCTTTTGAGATGGCGTTAACTTCAATTTTTAATTCTTGCTCAATGGCATTTAAGATGGATGATTTCCCCACGCCCGATTGTCCACAAATCACCACAATTTCTTTGTTCACGACGGCTTTAATTTCCGCTAAACCGGTGGCACTTTTGGTGGATGTTTTAATCACGAGATAGCCAATTTTTTGGTAATAGTGTAGCGTTGGTTCAAGGTTTTGGGCTTCGGTTGGGGTTAAAAGGTCGATTTTACTGACGATAATAACCGGTTTTATTTGTTTAGCTTCGATTACGGCAAGCAGACGATCAAGAAATTTTATGTTAAAAGCGGGTTCTTTGGCAGAAAAGACGATTAACGCTAGGCTAACGTTGGCAATTGGTGGTCTGGTTAGTTGATTTTCGCGGGGGTTAAGCTTCGTAATATAACCATTTTGACCTTCAGTAAGGTGGTAAGTTACCTGATCGCCAACTAACAAAATCTGACCATCTTTACGAAAGCGACCACAGCCACGACAAGTAATTATTTCGTGGGTGGCGCTATCTTCAACGTCGTAAAAGCCAGCAAGCGATGTTAGAATAATTCCAGTTTTTTGCATTAGTCTTCCTCATCATTTAAGTCGTCAGTATTGTCAGTTGTTGGGGCTTCTACGCTGTGCGTGGCGATGTAAATGCCAATAATTTGTTCATCAAGGATTCTAACTTGGACGCCAACAGCAGGATTAGATCGAAAGACTAAGCCTTCCGGGACTGCGGTATTGATTACTTCTCTAATGCTAATCTCGGCGTTTGCAAAGCCAGCTTCATCAAGAGTGTCGCGAGCTTCTTGAACGGTCATGCCAGTAGTGTCAGGAATGCGCGCATGCGGGGTTTCAAATTGGCCTGGTAAGATCACGACGATAAAGTAGACAATGGTAGCGATTGTAATTAAGATAGTATACAAAGTCGCATTGATTAGCGATAATAAACTCCGTTTTCGGCGTTTTTTGGGAATGATGTCTTCTTTTTGCGGATGATTTTTGATTGGTGTCAAAATCATGGTTGCTTCTGGGGTTTCGTGCGACATGCCAAGCACACCTCCTTCGATATGCGCAACGCGTAAGTCTTCGATCAGCTCAAGAACACTCAAGTAGCGTCCCGATGGTTTTTTTGCAGTTGCTTTTTTGATGATGTGATCATAGTTGTCAGATAAGTCGGTAAAGGTCAGGCGGACTGAGGGGATTTCGTTTTCCATATGTTGAATGGCGATGTTTACAGCACTTTCACCTTTAAATGGTACTGAGCCTATTAAAAGTTCGTAGAGGAGAATCCCTAAGGCATAAATGTCTGAGGATGGGGTGGCAAGGCTACCGCGCGCAAGTTCCGGCGCTAAGTAATGCACTGAGCCCATAATTGTGTTCGTTTGGGTCATATCGGCTTCATTGCTTGATAAGGCGATGCCAAAGTCGGTAATTTTGACGTTTAGTTCATCATCAATCATAATATTTTGTGATTTTAGGTCGCGGTGAATAATGCCTTGTTGGTGTGCTTGATCAACGCCTTGGCAAATCTGCGTCATAATATGCAAGATTTTTTCTTCACTTAAAAAATCCACATCGCGCAAATAGTCTTTTAAAGTGCGCCCCCGAATGTACTCCATCACAATAAATGGTTGCTCATTGTATTCGCCAACGGCATAACTTTCGACAATATTCGGGTGGTTAAGTTTGGTAACTTGGTTGGCTTCGCGGTTAAATCGCTTAATAAAACTAGCATCTTTTGATAACTCATAGCGTAACATTTTAATAGCGACTTTTTCGCGAAGAATTCGATCATATGCGAGGTAAACATTTGCCATGCCACCATCGCCGATTAGCATTTTAATATCATATCTTGAATTTATTACTTCTCCAACGATCATTTTTTGTCCCTCCCGCTAAATTCAACCAAGGCAACTGAGATATTATCACGACCGCCATTAGCGTTAGCTTTTTCGACTAATTGGTCAACTTTAACATCCGTTGCAAGCTCCGCTTTTAAAGTTGCTAAAATTTCTTGATCCTCAACCATTCCCGTCAAACCATCCGTACATAATAAAATCGCCTCAATCGCATAATTTTCTAATGTCAAAAAGTCAAATTCTAAAATTTTGTTAGCGCCCAGCGCTTTGTTGATAACGTTTTTTTGCGGGTGAAACTTCGCAGCTTGCTTAGAAATCTGCCCCTTATCAACTAATTCGCGCACAAACGTGTGATCCTTCGTCAGCTGGCGTAACACGTTATTTGCCAAAATATACGCTCGACTGTCGCCAATGCTAGCAAATGCCACAAATTCTTTCGTAATAATCGCACTTACTAGCGTTGTGCCCATTCGTTTTGCATTAAAATCATGAGCATAAGTCAAAATGTCAGCATTAGCACGCTTTAACACATTATCAAGCCAAACAAAAGCCTCTTCCTTACTCGCAAATGCTAATGCAGCGCTAAAGTGCGCCTCAGCTAGGCAAGTTGCCATTTTGGCAGCCACATCACCCGAAGCATGACCACCCATCCCGTCAGCAACCACCACCACTAGCAACTCATCGTTTTTAAAAATCTGCACCGCATCCTCATTATGAGAACGAATCCGGCCAATATCAGTTTTATAACTATACTTCAAATTCATTCAAGTCACCTACTCTTGCTCATTTACTCAACCGACTGCAACTGGCGCACTCGTAACTGACCGCAAGCTGCCTCAATCTTTAAGCCGAGTTCACGACGGATTGTCACATTGATCTTGGCCGCTTCTAAAATCTCCTTAAACTGCGCTACTTGATTTTTAGATGACCGACTAATCCCTAAATCAGCTACCGGATTCAAAGGAATTAAATTAATATGGCAATTTAACCCTTTAACAAGCCGAACTAACTGATAAGCGTGTTCTGCTAAATCGTTAACCTCACCCATTAACAAATATTCAAAAGTGATGCGCCGATTAGTCACTTTTAAGTAAAAACGCACAGCTTTCATTAATTCTGACAACGGATAAGCGCGATTAATTTTCATAATTTTTGATCGCAAACTGTCATTAGCAGCGTGTAAGCTAATCGCTAATGATACTTGCTTATGCTCATTTGCAAAATCGTAAATCCGTGGCACAATCCCGCTAGTTGATACCGTAATATGACGAGCACCGATATTTAACCCTTTCGCATCATTAATAATGTTGATAAAAGCGGACACGGCATCATAATTTTCAAACGGCTCACCAATTCCCATAATCACCACATTACTAATGCGCTCGCCAACTACTTGCGACACTCTAATGACCTGGCCAACAATTTCGCCGGCGTCAAGATTTCGCACCAAACCGCCAATCGTTGATGCACAAAATGAACAACCAATTCGACAACCAATCTGCGTAGTAACACAAATTGACAAGCCGTGAGCATATCTCATTAAAACGGTTTCGATTAAATTGCCATCTGTTAGTTTAAATAAAAATTTACTCGTTTGTTCTTTGCTTTGTTCGCTAGTTGTTTGATGGTTGATGATTTCAAAAGTTGTAAAATCAAAAACGTTGGCAATCAATTCCAAAAGCGCTTTTGGCACGTTTTTCATCTCATCATAACTCATCACTTGCTTGACGTGCAACCAATCAAAAAGCTGGGCTGCACGAAACTTCGGCTGATCGTTTGTCATCATAAAATCTTCCCAATCTTTTAATGTCAAACCATAAATCGACCGCTTATTCATAGTATCAATTCCTTCATATATTATTTCTCTTCAAACTAGCGCAATTATTGACTTTGCCTAGTTATTGAGGCGATAAAGAAGCCGTCAGTTTCAAAATCTTGGGGAAATAACTGCAACATCCCAGCTTCACATTTGTCTTTGAAAATTGCTGGTAATCGCCTAGCCAGCTGTAAATCGAGCGCAAAATCCGGATGTGTTTTCAAGAAATTTTCAACTTGTCGCTGATTTTCTTTTTTATTTACTGTACACGTACTATAAATCAGACGTCCGCCAGGTTTTAAAAACTTCGAAGCGCTCTGTAAAATAGCTTGTTGCAACTTGAGGATTTCATCAAGGTCGGTTGGCGTTTTAAAGAGCTTGGCTTCCGGATGGCGCCGCAAGATGCCAAGGCCTAAACACGGAGCGTCAACTAAAATGTAATCAAAACTTGCTAGTTCGTATAATTTATCTAGTTCAAGCGCCGAACAAACCGATGCTTTGATGTTGTTAATCCCTAGGCGTTTAGCATTTTCCTCTAAACGAGCAAGCTTAGGCGCTAACAGGTCGTGAGCCAATACAACACCGCTTGCCCCGACTAGCTGGGCTAAGTGGCAAGCTTTCCCCCCGGGCGCAGCACAAACATCTAATACGCGAGCGCCTTCCGCTGGTGCGAGCGCTAACGCTGGCAACATTGAAGCCTCGTCTTGCACATAAAACAGCCCATCTTTAAACGCAGGCGTTTGTAAGGGGTTTTGTTTGCTAACCACCAGCGCTTCTTGATAAAGCGCACTTTTGAGACATACAACCCCTTCGCTTAGGAGTTTCTCGCTTAGCGCAGCTGTCGTAATTTTAGTTAAATTCGTCCGAATTGCCAGCTTGGCGCGCTTGTTATTTGCTGTTAGCATTGCTACTGTACAAGCTTTGCCAAACTGGGCGATCCATAAACGCACGACCCATTCTGGATGAGAATATTTAGTTGCTAACCGCGTGGCCTCGTCTGCAATTTCTTCGACACAACGTAATTTAGCAGTCGTAACATTTCGCAAAATAGCGTTAACCATTTTAGCATTAAAATCGCCACCGCGTAACTTGGCAAGCTTAACCGCCGCATCAACAGCTGCATAATTCGGGATTTTTGTTAAATAGCGCACCTGATATAGCGTCATCGCTAATAAAACCAAAACCCATTTTTTAACCCGACCACGAAAAAATGGCGTTAGTTGATAGTCTAACAGCTGATAATGTGTTAGCGTTCCGTAAACGATTTCCGTTACTAGTGCCATATCAACAGCTGACAATTCGCAAGCCGTAAAGGCTTTAGTTAAGGCGTTGTTACTATATGCCTCATCGGTTATAATATTTAGTAATACCTCAAACGCAACCCGCCTTGCATCCATTAGTAACGACCTCTCATTATTTCTTTAATTGTTTTAGTCCGATTTCGACTACTACTTAAGTATACCACAAGCATGCAAATGAAACAACTAAAATATGAAAATACTTAATGTCTGTCTTTGTGAATTCCGCCCAGATTTCGTAACAGTTTAGCCATTGGCGCAGATTAAATCAGAGCAAGAACGTTTGTCCATCATCAAAAAAACTACAGCTATACTCAAAGCGGGCGATTATTTCTTACAAAAATGCCGCAAACCATTTGAAAGCAGTTAACTAACAAAATGTAGCTAGAATTACCCCAAATAAAGCTTTACGCAAGCAAAATCGCCACTGTTTGACCTTTAAAGACCGTCGAAAACGTTTTCTTTGAGGAAATTTGAACATATTACTTGCCAGTTGCGCATTTTTATGGTATATTATTCTTTAAAAAAATTTTTTAAAACTTCTAGTAGGTAATAATATTCAAAGTTTTACGGTTTACAATGTTTTTTAAAAAATCTGATTATTAAAGGATAGGATTATTATGCCAAGTGTGTTGTTAGAACTAAAAAATTTAAAGACATCATTTAGGGTTAAGGATGACTATTTTGCTGCAGTAGATGATGTTACGTTAACAATAAACAAGCAGGAAGTATTAGCAGTTGTTGGGGAGTCAGGTTGTGGGAAAAGTGCGCTTGCCTACTCAATTATGAAGCTTCATACGCGGGCTAAGGTTGAAGGAAGTATTGAGTTTAAAGGCGAAGACATAGTTACCGCCTCCGCACAACGGCTAACACAACTTAGAGGGC
>JGI990J12352_1000064_pt1 | contig 22281 bp, 21 predicted proteins | sample Intmic4MA4BA4MSA_FD_12352 | JGI IMG/M metagenome (IMG submission 12352) | reverse complement strand
TATCATTGAAAACATCAATCACAGACCACGTAAATGCTTGAACTGGAAATCACCTCATGAAGTATTTTTCGATAAAGTGTTGCATTTGACTTGACAATTCAAGACCCAAATAAAACCAGAGGATTTAGACGATGCTTTTTTAACCGTTTTACTAGAATATAAAGTCGAGCTTATCTTTTTAGTGGGTTATTTGAAAAAATGGGTTTACCGATTTTACAAGTATTCAAAAATCACGTCTTTAAAATTCACCCGTTGTTATTACCCAAATAGGTGGTAAGGGGTGGTGGTATTAACGTTCATCGTGCGGTGATTGATGCTGGTGAAAAATCGAGACGAGGATCACAATCCATCGTGTCGATGATGAATATGATACGGGTACGATTCTTGACCAATACACAGCATCAGTTATGACAGACGATCCGTCAGAAATCTTGGCTGCTCGTGTTTTAGTCGAAAAACATAAATTCATTGTTGAAATGCTTGCCAAAATCATTGATGGCAAGATTGAGCTAGGAGTAAAATAAATGAGATTACGAAAAATACCACGAGCTGGTGAAATCATCGCCACTCAATTTGAATTTGCTGTTGTCGGCGGAACTGATTTGAAAGGGAATTGGCAATCAATTTTTACTAAAACCCAACCAATCCACGTTGAAATCGGGATGGGTAAGGGTGGTTTTATTAATGAAATGGCTCGTTGTAATCCGAATATCAACTTCATCGGGATTGAATTATACGATTCTGTCCTTTTACGAGCCCTTGAAAAACTGATAGAAAACCCATTACCAAATCTCCGACTGCTCCACGCAAACGCTAAAACTTTAGCCGATGTCTTCGATAAGGGAGAAATCGCCAAAATCTACTTAAATTTCTCCGACCCGTGGCCAAAAATTCGTCATGCTAAACGTCGTTTAACCCATGAAAGCTTTTTGAAAATTTACCAAAACGTTTTAGTAAAAAACGGTAAATTACAACTTAAAACTGACAACCGATCGTTGTTCGAGTATTCATTATGGAGTTTCAATCAGTACGGAATGAAATTCACCGATGTATCAGTTGATTTGCATGCCGACCCAAAAGCGTATCCTCATAACATTATGACTGAATATGAAACGAAATTCCATGGATTAGGTCAGCCGATATATCTATTGAAAGCGGAATTCGAGGTGATTGCTAAATGATTTCACTGTTAGTTATTATTTTTATCACTTTCACGATGATCGGGTTGCCAAACGTGCTTGGGAGTGTGTGGCCGGTTATGTACGATCAGCTCGGGGTGTCTCCTGCTAATGCAGGGGTTATTTCAATGCTCCTTTCTGGTGCGGCGATTGTCGGGGCGCTCCTTTGTGATAAGGTAATAAGGCGTTTTGGCGCAGGTAAATTGGCGTTAGTTAGTTTAGTTATCGCCGGTTCGGCACTAATCGGATTCTCATTTAGTAATTCGTTTATCATGCTGTGTCTGATGGCAGTTCCACTTGGTTTCGGTCTCGGCTTTATTGATGCAGCCATGAATAATGTTATTGCACTTCATTATGAAGCTAAGCATATGAACTGGTTGCATGCGTTTTGGGGTGTCGGAGCCTCGATTGGACCAATAATAATGGCTTTCTTTTTAGCCCGCGGTGACCTGTGGCAAGAGGGTTATCGAGCGCTTGGTGGGATTTTTTTTGTATTCGCGATTGTTTTTTTACTAACTTTCAAACTATGGCGTAAGGTTGTTCCTGTTAAAACAGAAGAAACGACTACCAAAACGGAAGTCAAGTCGACAAAGCAGTTGCTCCAGCTACCAGGGGTTAAGCAATCATTACTAATCTGTTTATTTTATTGTGCGATTGAAGCGACCGTTGGGCTATGGGCGAGTTCGTATTTGGTGGTGATTCGTAACCTTGCAGAAGAAACTGCTGCGTTTTGGTTATCGCTTTATTTCATCGGAATTACTGTTGGGCGTTTTATGGCTGGATTTTTAACGACCAAATTATCAAGTCATCAGCTGATAATGATGGGGAGTGGGATGATTGGTGTCGGAATTTTAATCTTGTTTTTACCAGTACCAGAGCAATTTTCACTTGTTTCCTTATTTTTAATTGGATTCGGATGTGCGCCAATTTTTCCAAGTCTTGTTCATGAAACACCGATTATTTTTGGGAAAGAAAATGCACAAGCGATTATCGGGATTCAAATGGCATTTGCTTATACAGGAGCAATGTTAATGCCAGCACTGTTTGGTTTCTTGGCTGATTTTACAAGTTTCAACTTGTTTCCGTTTTATCTCGGTGGATTTTTGGTACTGATGTTTTTAATGGTAAAAACGATGTATCAAAAGGTTGGAAAATAAAAACTTCACAAAAAATAAGTTTCTTGCTTATGAGGTCTTGCAAAGCGTTTTAATTTATGCTATTATACAGCTACAAGGGTTGTTACAGCATGGCTGGCAAGACTTTGCGATGTAATGTAAATCAAAATGTTTTTCAAACAAAGATGGTTACGATTTAATTCGGCTAAACTTTGATAAGTAACGTTATTAAAACGTACTTTTAAGGTTTAGCTTTTTTGTGGTTTAATTGTTAAATTAGCAGGAGGTAATCGCAATGCGCATCCATAAAATAATTAATCATAATATTGTTGTTTCGCTTGATACATCAGGTAGTGAAGTCATTCTGATGGGTCGTGGAATTGCTTTTAACAAAAAGCGAGATGATGCGATTGATGAGGCTTTAATCGAAAAAAAGTTTCATCTTGAAAAAGCAGCAATGGGTGATCATTTTATAGAGCTTTTGCGGGAAATTCCTGAAGATGTCATCAATGTTACACATGAAGTGATTGAATATATTAAGGCAAGTATGAGTAGCAAAATTGATGATCGGATTTATCTAACCCTCCTTGATCATATCAATTACGCGGTTGTTCGTTATTTACAAGGAATTCAATTTAACAACATGCTCCTTGTTGAAATCAAGCATTTATATAAAGAGGAAATCAAAATTGCTAAAGAAGCTCTTTTGATGATTAATCAGCGCCTAATGGTCAATCTTCCGGAAGATGAAGCGGCATTTATTGCGCTTCATATCGTTAATGCGCAGTTAGAACTCGATATAACTGAAGTGCAACAAATGTCAACCGTGATAAATGAAATTTTAAATATTGTTCGTTATCATTTCAAAATTACGCTTGATGAATCTAGTTTAGATTACGATCGCTTTGTTACTCACTTAAAATTTTTTACGCGGCGGCTTTTACGAAGCGAAGTAGAGACTGAAAATAATGCAGCTTTGTACGAAATTGTTAAAGAGCGCTATCCAAATGAGTATCAGTGTATCAAAGTGATTAAAAATCATATCAAAAAAGTTTATGAGCAAGATATATCTTTGTCAGAAAAATTATACTTGATGATGCATATGACACGAATTAAGAAGAATTAAAACGAAATAAGGGAGTGTGGCGAGCGTGGCATTACTCAAAAAATTATTAAACAAAAAAGAAGAAGTTACGACCGTTGATTTCTCGATTTACAGTCCATTAATTGGGAATGTTGTATCATTATCTGATGTTAATGATCCAGTTTTTGCACAGGAAATGATGGGTAAAGGTATTGCTGTTTTTCCAACTGTTGGACAAGTATTTGCACCTTGTGATGGAGAACTTATAAGTGTCTTTCGTACTTTGCATGCGTTAACGATTAAGGCTGACAATGGTGCAGAAATTATTATCCATATTGGGTTAGAAACGGTAGCACTTGATGGTCAGCATTTTGAATCTCATGTTCAGGATGGACATAGAATTAAAAAGGGTGACTTGTTATTAACATTTGACCTTGAGCAAATTAAAAAAGCAGGGTACGATTTGGTAACCCCAGTGATTGTAACGAATCCAACCTTGTTTCAAAGGGTTGAGGAAACAAAAAAAGATGTTGTTAATTCTGGTGATTTATTGATGGAGTTAAAAAATTAAAGTTGAAAGGATGTTTTAGGAATGAGTAAGTATACGAAAGATGTCGAAAGTTTGTTAGCTTTAGTTGGTGGGAAGGGAAATGTTAGTGCGGTAACGCATTGTTTAACGCGTTTACGTTTTGTTTTGGTCAATCCAGATTTAGCAAAGGTTGAAGAAATTGAGAAATTAGCATCTGTCAAGGGAAGTTTTACGCAAGTCGGGCAGTTCCAAGTTATTATTGGTAATGATGTTTCAGAATTCTACAAAGAGTTAGTTGCTGTTGGCGATTTAAAGACAGCAAATAAGGATGAAGTTAAGAAAGCCGCGAAAGCGAATCAGAGTTGGATTCAGCGCTTAATGGGTGATATGGCAGAAATTTTTGCACCGTTAATTCCTGCACTTGTTATCGGGGGTCTGATTTTAGGATTTCGTAATATTTTAGCTGGGATTGAGTTTGCAAATGGAACGATTGTTAGTAACTCACAGTTTTGGAATGGTGTTTATGGTTTCTTGTGGTTACCAGGTGAAGCGATTTTCCACTTCTTACCAGTTGGAATTGTTTGGTCGATCACGAAGAAAATGGGCACCACGCAAATTCTCGGGATTGTCTTGGGTATTACTTTAGTATCAGCACAGTTATTTAACGCATGGGGCGTTGCTGGTCATTTAGCTGATGGCGGCACGTTACCGTATTGGGATTTCGGTTTCTTCACGATCAACATGGTTGGTTATCAAGCACAGGTTATTCCGGCAATCTTCGCTGGTTTTGCATTAGTATACCTTGAGAAGTTTGCGCGTAAAATTACACCAGAGGTTATTTCGATGATTGTTGTACCATTCTTAGCATTAGTACCAGCAATTATTTTAGCACATACAGTTTTAGGACCAATTGGATGGTGGCTAGGCTCTGGTTTAGCTAGTATTATTCAGACTGGTTTAACTTCAACACTTAACTGGTTATTTGCATCGGTGTTTGGCTTCTTATATGCACCACTTGTTGTAACAGGATTACATCACATGACGAATGCAATTGATATGGAATTAGTTGGGATGTTTGGTGGAACGATTTTGTGGCCGATGATTGCTCTATCAAATATCGCACAAGGTTCAGCAGTACTAGCAATGGTATTTGTTAACCGTAAAAATAAGGATGAGCAGCAGGTATCTGTACCAGCTTGTATTTCGGCTTATTTAGGTGTGACAGAGCCAGCAATGTTCGGGATTAACTTAAAGTATGGATTCCCATTTTTAGCAGCAATTATCGGTTCAGCATTAGCAGCAACTTGGTCGGTATTAATGAACACAATGGCAAATTCAATTGGTGTTGGTGGTCTGCCAGGGATTTTATCAATTCAAACAAATAGCATGGTAAATTTTGCGGTAGCAATGGTAATTGCGATTGTCGTACCGATTATTTTAACAATGGTATTCGCTAAAACTAAATTAAACAAACAAGCTAATAAATAAAAGCGTTGAACGATGGTCGGACTCTCATTATGGGCAATTTTGCTGATATGATGAGAGTTTTATCTTTTTACGAGGAGTCGAAACAAATGAACACATGGAATATTGAATATACAGGAGTCGAAACAGGAAAAAAAGAATGTTCAAAAGAATCTTTATTGACCGTTGGTAATGGATTTTTTGGACTTCGTGGGGCTTTTGTGGAAGCAAAGGCATCTGATGATCATTATCCCGCTACCTATATCGCAGGTTTATTTAACCAGTTAGCTACGCCAATCGGTGAGCACGAAGTCGTGAACGAAGATTTTGTTAATGCACCGAATGCACAGTTTATCACATTTCGTGTTGATGGCGGTGAATGGTTTTTGCCAGAGGCGAAAAATATTTTAGAATGTCACCGTAATTTAAATTTAAAAACAGGTGAATTAACTATCAAAACGCGTGTGTTGGTATATGATGAAAAAGAAATTTTAGTAACTACAAAAAAAGTTGCTAATATGAAAAATCGTCATCAATATGCGATTTCTTACGAGTTGACACCAGTAAATTTTAGTGGTGAAGTTGAATTACGAAGTGAAATAGATGGTAGTTTGATTAATAGTGGCGTTGAGCGATACCGAATGTTGTCGTCGAAACATTTGTCTGTAGTTGATATTAACCATGACCAAGATGTTGTCTATTTGTCGGCGGTTACAAATCAGTCAAAAATAAAGATAGCAACAGCAGCTAAATTGACAGTACCAACGGGGATGCAAATTGAAACTGAAATTACATCCGAAGTGGTTGCACAGATGGTTAAATTTAACGCAGAAGCGGGACAGAGTTATCTGTTTGAAAAATGTGTAGCGATTTATACAACACTTGAAACTACAAATGATTTACTAAAACAAGCGATTGATTCGGCTCGTAATAATAATTATAACCAAGCAGAAATTGAAAGTGCAGATAGTTGGGCGATAATATGGGAGCAAATCGACATTGAAGTAACAGGTGATGATTATAGTCAGAAACTTTTGCGTTTACATAACTATCATTTAATGGTTAGTGCATCGCCATTTGCTAATTACAACTTAGATGTTTCGATTGGAGCGCGAGGGTTACACGGTGAAGCTTATCGTGGTAATATTTTCTGGGATGAAATTTTTATTCTACCATATTATATCATCCACTTCCCTGAAATTGCAAAGCAAATGCTATTGTACCGATATAATCGTCTTTCAGCGGCGATTGCCTATGCAAAAGAGTACGGTTTTGAAGGGGCTATGTTCCCATGGCAATCGGGTCTTTACGGTGATGAGCAAAGCCAAGTTTTACACTTGAACCCAGTATCGGGTCAGTGGGGCAAGGACTATAGTAGTCTACAACGTCATGTTTCACTCGCGATTGCTTATGATGTTTGGTATTATTATCACGTCACGCAAGATACGGTCTTTTTAGAGCAGTATGGAATGGAAATGTTGCTAGAGATTGCCCGTTTCTGGATTAGTAAAGCGACTTTCAACCAGATAACAAATCGCTATGACATTCATCAAGTAATGGGACCAAATGAATTCCATGACAAATATCCAGAGGCGGAAGAAGGCGGTCTAACTAATAACTCATACACGAATATGATGCTTGTTTGGTTCTTAAACGAATTGGTACAGCTTGAATCTGAATTAACCGTTGAAACAATGACGTTGCTAACGGCAAAAACCGGTTTTAATGATGAGCATTGGCAACAAGTTGACGATATCATGCACAAATTAGCCCTCGATATCAATGAAGACGGCATTATTGCACAATTTGAAGGGTTTCTTAATTTGCAAGGATTTGATTGGGATGGGTATCGTGAAAAATACGGTAATATTTATCGACTTGACCGACTGTTAAAAGCAGAAGGTAAATCGCCAAATAATTACCAAGTATCAAAACAAGCTGATACACTCCAGGCGTTTTATAATCTTGATAAGTCACAAATTGATATGATTTTAACGAATTTGAATTATGAAATGCCAGATGACTACTTGAAGAAAAATCTGCATTATTATCTTGACCGTACATCACACGGATCAACTTTATCACGGGTTGTTCATGCACAATTAGCAGAAGAAGTTGGTAACCGTGAACTGGCATGGCAACTCTTCTCGGAAGCCTTAAATTCAGATTATGGTGACATTCAGGGTGGAACGACCGCAGAAGGAATTCATACAGGCGTAATGGCAGCAACTTTACTCGTAACATTAAATACTTTCGCTGGTATTGATATCCGTCAAGATACACTTTCGATTAATCCAAACTTACCAGAAAAATGGGAACAATTAAAGTTCCAATTTCAGTTCAAAGGAACTAAGTTGAAAATGCAGGTTACCAAAACAGAATTAGTGATGATAGCAGATGCTGATATAACGCTTAAAATTAAAAGTGAGCTGCAACAACTAGTTAATGGTGAGCAATTAACGGTTAAATTTAATTAAAGGGTGTTTGATTCATGAGTAAATTTGAAGCAGTTATTTTTGATTTAGATGGTGTAATCACAGATACGGCGGAGTACCATTATTTGGCATGGAAGAAACTCGGCGAAGAATTAGGAATTTCGTTTGACTATGAGTTTAATGGGACGCTAAAAGGTGTCAGCCGCATGGATTCATTGGAGCGAATTTTGACATTAGGTGGTCGTCAAAATGATTTTACGCTCGCTGAAAAGGAAGAATTAGCAATGAAAAAGAACGACCATTATGTACGGTTGATTCAAGATGTATCGCCAAAGGATATTCTGCCAGGAATTGAGCAATTTTTAACTGATTTGCGAGCGAATGGGTACAAAATCGCAATGGCTTCGGCATCGAAGAATGCCTTTGCAGTTACTGATTCACTAGGATTGAATGATTATTTCGACCATATTGTTGATGCTGCGAAGATTATTAATTCAAAGCCTGACCCAGAAATTTTCTTGAAAGCTGCTGATTTTATCGGGGTTGAGGCGGAAAAATGCATCGGCGTTGAAGATGCAGCGGCTGGCGTGACTGCGATTAATGATGCAGGTATGTTTACAATCGCAATTGGGACTGATGATGGGTTGAATCATGCGAAAATTATCCTAAAATCAACGAAAGAATTAACGATTACGGTCGTTAAAAATCTTTAAAAGTACAAAAAGGGTGATTTTGTCAAAAAAGTTGTCTTTTTTCGTGTGGTTACCAATTGCAAGGCTAGAAGAATTGTGTTATAATTGCAAAGTTGGCGTTTTATTAGAATGCGATATAATTGGAGGAATTAGTGATGGATGTTACAAAAAAAGCTTTAGAAACTAACAAGGTTGAATTGACGATTACCGTGACGGGTGAAGAATTTGCTAAAGGACTTGATGTTGCGTTTGAAAAAGTGCGTAAGGATGTGGCGATTGAAGGGTTTCGTAAAGGGAAAATCCCGCGTGCGATGTTCGAGAAGAAATTTGGTGTTGAAGTGCTTTATGATGACGCTTTGAATGCGGTTTTGCCAGAAATTTATGGTAAGGCAATAGATGAGCAAGGAATTGAACCAGTTGACTATCCAGATTGGGATGTTAAAGAAATTTCGAAAGATACTGGTGTTGTTGCGATTGCGACTGTTTGGACGCGCCCAGCTGTTGAATTAGGTGAATATAAAGGGTTAGAAGTGACAAAAATGTCAACGCGTGTTTTGAAAAAAGACATCGAAGCAGAAAAGGATAAATTAGCAGCAACTCGTTCAGAAATGGTGATCAAAGAAGGAAAAGCTGTTGATGGTGATACTGTTGTTATTGATTATGAAGGATTCCGTGATGAAGCTGCATTTGAAGGTGGAAAAGGTGAAAATCATTCATTAGAATTAGGTTCTAACTCGTTTATTCCAGGTTTTGAAGCGCAAGTTGTTGGAATGAAAGCTGGTGACACGAAAGATATTGAGGTAACATTCCCTGAAGTTTATCATTCTGCCGATTTAGCTGGTGTAGCAGTTACATTTAAAGTGCAAGTTCACGAAGTTAAGACGCGTCAACTACCAGTAATTGATGATGAATTCGTTAAGGATTTAGATCGTGAAGGAATTGAAACAGTTGAAGCTTTAACAGCTGATATTAAGGCGAAATTGACGGAAACGAAGAAACAAGAAGCGAAAAATCACATTATGAACTCAGTAATTGAGCAAGCTATTACGAATGCGAAATTTGATGTACCTGAAGTGATGGTTGAAAACGAAATTTCAAACATGGTTCGCCACATGGAACAACAATATCAGCAACAAGGAATTTCAATGGAAATGTTCTTACAATTCTCAGGTCAAACAATCGAAAAGTTGCGTGAGCAAATGAAGCCACAAGCAATTCGTAATGTTGATCAGTCGTTAGTTGTTGATGCGATTATTGCCAAAGAAGACATCGAAGTGACTGAGGCTGACGTTGAAGCAGAATTAGTGGTAATATCAGAAATGTACAACATGGACGTTGAGCAAGTTAAAGCAATGATTCCTGATTTATCAATGCTAAAAGATGATATCAAATCAAAGAAAGCGGTTGATATGATGGTTAATAGTGCTAAATTGGTATAATTTACTTAGAGTAAAAATCGTGCTGAAACACGGTTTTTGTCTATAATTAACAAGTTTTAGCTTGTTCTGGCTTTCTGGTTTAAGATTTACCAAAACGGCATATAATGTTGATGTAGTGTGTTTTATTATTAACAGTTTAAAATTGTTTTTAAAAAGTGGGTGTTAGTTATGAGTGATAAAGTTGATGTGATTTGCTCGTTTTGTGGGAAGTATCATGACGAGGTGGATCGAATTATTGCTGGACCGCAAGTTTTTATTTGCGATGAATGTGTTGATATGTGTAATGCGATTATCAATGAGGAACAGCACGAGACGTTAAGTGAAGAATTTGAGCATTTACCAAAACCGAAAGAAATTTACGAAATGCTGAATGACTATATTATCGGTCAGGACGATGTGAAGAAAGTTTTGTCGGTTGCGGTTTATAATCATTATAAGCGATTAATGTCAAATAATGAAGAGCATACCGATGTCGAGATTACCAAGAGTAATATTTTACTCGTGGGGGCGACTGGTTGCGGTAAAACTTTACTTGCCCAGACGCTCGCTAAAGTTTTGAATGTTCCGATTGCAATGGCTGATGCAACTTCTTTAACAGAAGCAGGGTATGTTGGTGAGGATGTTGAGAACATTTTATTGAAACTTTTACAAGCAGCTGATTGGGATATTGAACGTGCTGAACGTGGAATAATCTATATTGATGAAGTCGATAAAATCGCCAAAAAAGGTGAAAATGTCTCGATTACGCGTGACGTTTCAGGTGAAGGTGTGCAACAGGCATTATTGAAAATCGTTGAGGGAACAGTTGCAAATGTACCGCCGCAAGGTGGTCGTAAGCATCCAAATCAAGAATTTATTCCCTTAGATACGACGAATATTCTGTTTATTGCTGGTGGTGCATTCGCTGGCATTGAAGAAGTAGTAAAACGTCGCGTTGGTAAGAAAGTCATTGGTTTTGGTAGTGATTCAATTGCTAATAAAATGACGCAAAAAGAAGTTTATGCACAAATTGAATCGGAAGATTTGCTGAAATTTGGTTTAATTCCTGAATTCATCGGCAGGTTCCCAATTTTAGGGGCATTGTCACCGTTAGAAGTTGAACATTTAGTGCGAATTTTAACCGAACCAAAGAACGCTTTAATAAAACAATATAAGAAAATTTTCAGCCTTGACAAAGTTGAATTGATCTTTGAAGAAGATGCGATTTTGGCGATTGCTGAAAAAGCAATTGAGAAGAAAACTGGTGCTCGTGGATTGCGCTCGATTATCGAGTCAATCATTACTGATATCATGTTTGAAATCCCGTCGAACGAAAATATTGAGAAGTGTGTCATTACGCGTGCAGTAATTTTGAAAGAAAAAGCACCAGAAATTATTGAAAAAGTTGCTTAATTGTACCTGTTTATGGTAAAATGAGATATAAGAAAGCTTAGGCTTTCTTTTTATGTATATGGTTGTTTTGGTAAATCTAAAATTATTAAAACAATCATCAACAGAGGTGAATTTTATGAAGATTGATGTTAATGTAAGTGAAGAGTTGATATTACCGTTGATGCCAGTGCGGGGGTTCGTGCCATTACCGCATAACGAGTTGACGCTAGAAGTTGGACGTCATCGTTCGATTGAGGCGTTAATGGCGGCGACCAGCACAGATGATTATATTTTGCTGTCGCCACAGGAAGACTTTGAGGCCGAGAATCTGGAAAAAGATGAAATTTTTGGCGTGGCTGTTGTCGCAAAAATTACGAATCAAATGCGACTGCCGAATGGTCATTACAAGGTGAAATTCAAAGTTTTAGTACGTGCACAAATTGATGATATTATTGATACGGGGTTATTTTTTAAGGCACAAATTTTAACACTCCCATCGGTGAGTCATGATTTTTCTGATGATGAAGTAGTGATGGGTCGTATGTTGCAAAAGGAAATCCTTAACCCTGCTAGCAAAATGTTTAATCGGTCGTTTGAGTTACGAAAGGTTGCAAAAAATAAATCGTCATTTGACAAGTTGTCGGATATGGCGGCTTTTTCGCTGCGGATTAGTGATGAAAATAAATTCAAATATTTGGCGATTGCTGATGTTAGTGAGCGTTTAAGTATGATTTTAGAAGATATTGAAGCTGAGAAACAGGCAATCGAGTGGGAAAATAAGATTAACACCGAAATGCGTAAAAATGTGGAACAGCACCAAAAAGATTATATTCTCCGAGAAAAGGTTAAAGCAATTCACAAGGAGCTTGGTGATGAGGCGTCGACCAATGCAGCGGTGGAAAAGTTTCGCTTGAAGTTAAAAGCGGCAAAAATGCCACGACCAATCGAAAAGAAAGTTGTCGAAGAAATCAAGCGTTTTGAAATGAGTCCATCACAAACGGCTGATTCAGGTGTTTTACGGAATTACATCGAATGGATGCTCGATATTCCATGGTCAAAAATGACAAAGGATAAGCGGGATATTGATTTTGCTGAAGAAACGCTTAATGCAGAGCATTACGGTTTAGAAAAAGTTAAAGATCGGATTTTAGAATACCTTGCGGTTAAGGCAATGACTGGGAAAACACCGCCAGCAATTTTATGTTTAGCTGGACCTCCCGGAGTCGGAAAAACTTCACTAGCAAAATCAATCGCAACGTCACTTGGACGGAAATTTGTGAAAATGTCACTAGGTGGTGTGCGTGATGAAGCCGAAATTCGTGGTCATCGTCGCACTTATGTTGGAGCATTACCTGGGCGTGTGATTCAAGGAATGAAAAAAGCAGGAACGATTAACCCAGTTTTCTTGCTTGATGAAATTGATAAAATGGCAAGTGATTTTCGCGGTGACCCATCATCAGCGATGCTCGAGGTTTTGGATCCAGAACAAAATACGAATTTTAGTGACCACTACTTAGAGGAAGAGTACGACCTGTCAAAAGTTTTGTTTATTGCAACCGCAAATGATTTAGGGAATATTCCGGGACCTTTACGTGATCGAATGGACATTATCAATGTGTCAAGTTACACGGAAATTGAAAAATTTGAAATTGCAAAACGACATTTAATAACAAAACAAATGGAGGCGCATGGACTTGATGAAACACAATTAACTTTTGAAAATGAGGCTCTTGTGGCAATGATTCAATACTACACGAAAGAGGCTGGAGTCCGAAATTTAGAACGGACAATTGCCGAAGTCTGCCGAAAATCAGCTCGTAAATTATTAACATCTGTTGGTACTAAAACAATTCAGCTTGATCGTGACACATTAGTTGATATGCTCGGAAAACATAAATTCGAGTACACACTTGCTGATAAAGAAGACCAAGTTGGAGCAGTTACAGGACTGGCTTACACGCAAGTTGGCGGCGACATTTTGCCAATTGAAGTTGCCCACTTTAAAGGCACTGGTAAAATTGTTTTGACTGGTAAACTTGGTGATGTAATGAAAGAATCGGCGCAAATCGCAGTGAGTTATGTAAGAAGTCGTGCTAAAGATTTCAACATTGACGAAGAATTATTTGAAAAATCAGATCTCCATATTCATGTTCCTGATGGGGCAACGCCAAAAGATGGACCATCAGCAGGAATCACGATGACAACCGCAATTATTTCTGCTTTAACTAATCGTAAAGTACGTCGTGAAGTTGGTATGACTGGCGAAGTAACCCTTCGTGGACGCATCCAAGCTATCGGCGGCTTAAAAGAAAAATCAATTGCTGCCCATCGTTCTGGGATCAAAACAATTTTAATCCCAAAAGAAAACGAGAAAGACATCGACGAAATCCCACAAACAGTTCAAAATGAGTTAGAAATCGTTTTAGTAGAAATGATTGATGAAGTATTGGAAAATGCGTTGGTTTAGAGTAATAAAACAAAGATCACGGAGCTGAAAATTTATGTCAAAAAATCAAATGATAATTTTAAGACAACCAACGGGTAGATACCCATACCCTTGATGAAAATGAAAAAGCAGAAATAACTGAATCAAATGATAATGCTCAAGTGTTTGCTAATCGTTGGGTAGAAGCTGAGCAGTTATTTAAAGAGTTTAAAGTGAGTACATTTGGGAACAAAAAAATACTTGAGGGTTTGATTAGTCAGGTAAATAGCACTGAAACGCTAAAATATATTGATCCAGATAATGTTGTTATCGAGAATCGAATTACAAGTGAAAAAACAAGTTTTCCAGGAGCATGGTTTGTTTCAAATGAACGAGTGTGTGTTTACCAACCATTTGGAACAGAACCATATCGAGATGATTTTCCTGTTGAAACATTGGAATCGGTGTCTGCAAAAGGTAATGGACTTACTGCTGGTAAAGTTTTCCTTGCGACCGATTCTGATATTATTACTTTTTCTGTTTCTTATAAAGAAGAAACTTACCGAAAAATCGAGCGTGTTCTTGATGATTTGATTCAAAAAGCACTAGAATTAAGACAAGATATCGAACCTGTCGAACTATCAATAGTTTAGATATATTAAAACGGAGACTTAAATTATGAATATTACTAAAGCACAATATATCAAAGGGGCAACGACAGAAGATCAATACCCAGAAATTGGACCACCAGAAATTATGGTCGCAGGAAGATCAAACGTGGGGAAGTCTTCGTTTATTAATTCTTTTACTAACCATAAAGCTCTCGCGAAGACGTCAGGCAAGCCAGGAAAGACGCAAGTCTTGAATTTCTTTAATATTAGTGATAAAATGCGAATTGTTGATGTGCCAGGTTATGGTTATGCGAAAGTCAGTAAAGCAGTTATTGAGGCGTTTGGGCTGATGATTGAGGAATACATGTCAGTGCGTGAAACGCTAATTCTTGGGATTTCACTTGTTGATTTTCGTCATGAGCCATCTAAGGAAGATATTGCCATGTTTGAATTATATAAACATTACGAAATCCCTGTTTTGGTAGTTTGTACCAAAAAAGATAAAGTTAATAAGTCACAACATAGTAAACATGAAAAAATGATTCGCGACACGCTTGGCATGGATGCCGATGATATTATGATTGTTTATTCATCGGAAACCCACGAGGGACGCGATGAAGTTCATGAAATTATTGATGACATACTAGAACAATACGCAGAATTAGACGCTGAATAAAGGTGGTGTTTTAGTAGTGAACAAGAACTAAAGCAAAAAATCGTTGACTTCCTTTGTTGAAAAAATTAATCCAGATTTTATTGTGCTGTTTGGTTCACAAGTGACGGGTGTAACACATGCTAAAAGTGATACCGACTTGACCTTTTATAAAAGAGAACATCAATTATCACCTTATGATGTTTTCATTTTGTCAGTTGAGCTTGCTGATATTACTAAAACAAGTGTTGATTTGATTGACCTTAATGTTGCAAACACCGTTTTCAAAATGCAGATATTTGGTTATGGCGAAACCATTTATGCCAAAAATAGTTATCAATTAAACAGCTATGAAACAAATGTTTTTCGAATGTATGCTGATTTAGAAGAAAAGCGTCGCGAAGTTTTGCAAGAAATTCATGAAAGTGGGAGTGTGTATGGCACTAGATCTAAACGTAATCAGGAATAAAATCAGTATTATTGAACGTTGTATCAAACGTGTTGATGAAGAGTACGAAAATAATCCTAAAAATTTAAGAAACTCCACAAAGCAAGATGCAATCATTTTAAACATTCAGCGTGCATGCGAAGCAGCGATTGATTTGTCGATGCATTTATGTGCAAAAATGAAATTAGGTGTTCCGCAAGATAGTACAAGTTCATTTGAATTTTTAGCAAAAGAAGGACATATTCCTTTTGATTTAGCAAAGATACTAAAAGGAATGATCGGTTTTCGTAATGTTGCAGTTCACGATTATCAATCATTAAATTTTGATATTTTCCAAAATGTCATTGAAAAAAATCTTGATGATTTATTAGAATTCGGTGAATTGATTTTGAAATTAACTTCGTTCTAGAAAAAATAATTTTGACACCTAATTAGGTTCAAAATAACCCTAAAAATGTGATTTTTAATAAAAAAGGGTATTTTAATGATTTTCACAATTGTCTATGATGCTTTAGTAATGAAATGAAAGGTGTGAGATATTATGGCAAGAATACTATCAGGAATTCAACCGTCGGGTGAATTGACGCTCGGGAATTATCTGGGGGCAATTAAAAATTTTGTGCAGTTACAACATGAGCATGAGTGTTTGTTTATGATCGTTGATTTGCATGCGATTACGGTGCCACAGGATCGGTTGAAGTTACGACAAAATATTAAGGAATTGGCGGCGCTTTATGTTGCGTGTGGGATTGACCCAACAAAAGCGACGATTTTTGTCCAGTCGGAAGTGCCACAACATCTTGAATTGGGTTGGATTATCACTTGTAATACGGGGATGGGTGAGCTAGAGCGCATGACGCAGTTCAAAGATAAGTCATCGAAACAAGAGAGCAAAGGCGGTCATATCGGTGTTGGATTATTCACTTATCCAGCGTTACAAGCGGCTGATATTCTGCTTTATGACACGGATATGGTGCCAATCGGGGCGGATCAGAAGCAACACCTTGAGTTGACGCGTGATTTAGCCGAACGTTTTAATTCACGTTATGGTGATACGTTTAAAATGCCAGCAGTTTACATTGCGGAAAAAGGTGCGCGTGTTATGGCGCTCCAAGACCCAACAAAGAAAATGAGTAAATCGGATGACAACACGAAGAATTTTGTTTTGTTAAACGATGATGTGAATGTGATTCGGAAGAAAATTAAATCAGCAATGACCGATTCAGAAAGTTTTGTTGGCTATGATCCGATTAATCGCCCAGGAATCTCAAACTTATTGGATATCTATTCGGTAATCAGTGGTTTACCAGTCGAAGCAATTGTTGCAAAATACGAAGGGAAAGGTTACGGTGATTTTAAATCAGACCTTGCTGAAATTGTTGTTGCCGAGCTTGAACCAATTCAAAAACGTCGTGCAGAAATTCTTGCATCAGGTGAAATTGAGGAAATCCTTGATCATGGTCGTGATAACGCCCTCCGTTTAGCTAGTCGTAAAATGGATAAAGTTAAGCATAAAGTCGGTCTAGGTCGTAAAAAATAAACTGTCTAATAATAGACGGTTTTTTTCATCTTTACCAAAACTTATCCGAAAAGTATCTTAAAAACTTGTCGAATGTGTGTTATACTAGAACAAGTTCTTACTGGTGGTTAGTATTATAAAATTTTTCATCGACACCAGAGGGAGCATGGGTATACGATAATGCCCATCGTTTTGGTTTTATTAAGAATATCTTGGATGGTGGTAGTTTTGAAAGATTTTTTTACAACCGTGATAACAAAACATCTACCAAAAATTGTGGTTGCAATGTCGGTGGTCATTGTTTTTATCATTCTTTTTGTGTTAGCACATGGTGGGAGTCCAGCAGAAGAAGTCGAAACTAACTCATTATTAGAATATAGTACTGCGCGAATTTTACGAGTGGTTGCTGATAATACGGTTGCTGATCCGTACTGGCAAGGGCGTGATGATGTACGGCGTGGGACGATAACATTTGAAATTGAAGTTTTGAGCGGGACATTTGCTGGTGAAACTCTCGAAGCACACTATCACATGAGTTCGCCTGTTAACGTAAATTTTGAAGTTGGTGACCGTGTATCAGCACGAATTTTTGAATTTCAAGGCGAAATTAGGATGACCGAAATTAGGTATCCCGAGCGAACAGGACTATTGATCGGGGCAATTATAGTATTTTTGGTGTTCTTATGTATCGTCGGTGGTAAGCGGGGCGTATTAGCAACAGCTGGACTAATATTCACAGTTGCTTGTGTGATGTTGCTTTTAATTCCGCTAATCAATCAGGGCTATCCAGTCGTACTTATGACGTTAATTATCTTGTCGTTAGTCACCGTTGCAACGATTACGCTCCTTGCGGGGATGACGGTTAAAGGGATAGCCGCAATTCTCGGCAGCCTTTCGGGCGTTGGATTAGCAGCCATATTCGCAATGATCACGAGTGGGTTACTTAATGTCAGTGGTTATAATATGGTCAATTACCGTGCAGTGATTCATTTATCAATGGGCGCACAGATTAACGGATTATTTGTTAGTAGTGTCCTCGTTGCTGCTATCGGTGCGATAATGGATGCCTCAATGTCAGTTGCATCGGCAATGAACGAAGTCAAACTTGCCAATCCCGACATCAATATGCGTGACTTATTCAAAGCTGGTTTCAATGTTAGTCGTGATGTTATGGGGACGATGTCGAGTACACTCATTTTGGCATTTATTGGCGGCAGTCTCGCGATGATGATTTTTATGTATGTGACCGATGTTAGTTTTAATCAGTTTATTAACAATAACCTCATTGTCATGGAAGTAATAAAAGGAATTGCTGGGAGTTTTGGGATCATCCTAGCTGCCCCGTTAACGGCGGTGATTGCCGCTAAAATGTTAAATAAAAAAACGAAAGAAGTGAATAAACATGGATAACAAAACCCGTATCCAATATGAACGCTGGAAAAAACGCAAAATCAGACGTATTATTAGCTTGATCGTTTTATTTTTCGTGACTGTTATAATAAGTTTTTGGATTGTAAGATTTTTTAATCGTTCAGTTTCTCAAACCCCTGATGCTCAACCGCCGATTGAAGATCCGCTAGTTGATGAGGGCTCTGATCATGGGGAAGACGATGATTTGACTGATTATTACGACAACATAAGTAGTGAAATTGAAATTGAACCACGAGAACCGATTGTCTTTTGCGGGTTAGCTGATCCGGAAGGAGCAGGCGTATTAACCAATGAAGAAGCATTAGATTATTTAGCTTTGGTAAATCGTTGTCAGCGATTAAGAAGTGATTTTTCGCCACTCGACTTACGGTTTGTTAATGTACCACAGGTCAATACTTGGAGTGGTAATCATTACTTACGTGAAAGTGCTGCAACCGCATTGGAAAATTTATTTTCCGAAGCGGCTGAGCAGGGTTTGGATTTAGTATTATCAAGCGCGTATCGCGACTATAATTTGCAATCAGTATTCTTTAATAATAATGTTAACAATTTAGGACGTGACCAAGCACTGCGAGTTAGCGCGGTGCCAGGACACAGTGAACATCAGTTAGGACTGGGAGCAGACATTTCAACACCAGCACTTGAATCAGTCGGGTGGTTAACTAATACTTTTTCGACGACACCTGAAGGGATTTGGGTTGGACAAAATGCCCATCGTTTTGGTTTTATCATTAGTTATCCATACGGCAGAACTGAAGATACTGGATTTATTTACGAACCGTGGCATTTGCGTTACATTGGCATCTATGCGGCAACTAGCATTTACGAACAAGGATTGATTTTGGAAGAGTTCTTGTGGTATTACAATTAAGTGAGGTAAAAAAGATGAGTAATCACCGAAAAAAGAATCAATTTATTTTATTAACGTTGGTCGTGATTATGTTAGGAACAATTGTTGGTGGGGGATTAGCGTTAATGGGTGGTGGATCCGAATATCCTCCTGATCCAGGAGTACCCAATAATGATGTTTTGGTAGATAATAATGGTGATAATGATTACCAAAACAATGAAGAAGAACCTGATGTAGAATATGATGGCACACGGATTAGATTGCAGTTTGCTGGTGATGTCTTCATTCATTATGGACCAATGCAAGTAGCGCGAACAGGTGAAAATACTTTTGATTTTCGACCATTTTTAACCCATATTCGACCATTTATTGATGGGGATTTATCAATTGCCAATATGGAAGTACCGGTTGATGCGCATGGTAATAATGCTGGTTTAGCTGGTTTTCCGCTCTTTAACTCACCATTTGAAATATTGGATGGACTGATTTATGCTGGTTTTGACCATTTAATCACCGCGAACAACCATTCATTTGATATTGGTTGGCAAGGATTGTTAAACACGGTTGCCAACATGGAACGCGCTGGAATTCCACAAACTGGGATGAATATTAACCAAGCAGCCCACGATACGCATACAATTATTGATGTCAATGGAATTCAAGTTGGAATTATTTCGTATACGGACTCGGTTAATGGGTTAGAATCATTAGTACCAGACGTGCATCGTGGGTACGCTGTTCGTCGTTTTAGATCACACGTAATGGACGATGTGCCACGCATGATTGGCGATATGGAACAAATCAGAGCCGAAGGGGCAGAAGTTGTAGTACTCGCACTGCATTGGGGTCATGAATATGGTGATGCACCAACAGCAATGCAACAACTGATTGCCGAGGCCTTATCCGAAGCTGGTGCCGATGTTATTATGGGGAAACATTCACACACCGTTCATCCAGTTAGGTGGCACGAACGTGCCGATGGTAACCGCACACTAATCATGTACTCACTTGGAAATTTCTTAGCAGATCAAACCCGCTTATTTCCAAATGCAACTTCGCCAAACGATTTCTTATATCGCGGTTGGAACAGTGGAGGTGGTACTAATTTCGCTGGTCGTACCCAATTTGGGATGCTTGTTAGTTTAGAAATTTTCCGTGACGTTGATGGAAACATTATTTTAGAAACGGCTGACGTTTTGCCGACGCTTTGTTTACGTGATATTCGTGGGAATACTTTTGGGCAAGATGGAGTCACAATTTTACCACTGATTAACGGTGAAATTCCTGATTTTGTTACCGATGAAGAACTGCGAGCGTGGGGTCGGATCGCTTACGAGCATGTAACTAGAATTGTTGATGCTAAGTTTATTACAAGATAAAACTTCTTGTAATAACAATTAGAGTGAGTAAATAAATGAGAAAAAACATATTATTACGGGCAATATTTTATTACTAATATGGTTTTCTACGGGCATGCTTGGATTTTCTATCGGAAGTCATGTTTTAGTGGGAAAGCTTGGTTTAAAATCAACGGTATTTAGAACTTAATCTTTATAGGGCTATTACTGTTGTTTGTTATAAAATAAAAATATGGTAAATATCCATTATCTGTTTTTATCTTCATTTGGAGTAATGCTCAATTTTTTGTTCATTGGTACTAGTTGTATTGCATTTATTTCTCATAATTGCAGATGTAACTACAATTTCCTACTGTTTGAAAATGAGTCGAGAAAAAAGAAGTTCAATAGAAACGGGAGAAATATGCGCCAACAAGTGATAGAGTATTTAAAATAGCTCCATTATGAAAATTTACAATTAATTAATAATATCATGTTATAATCATTCTAAATAATTTACAGAGGAGAGGTTTAAAATGATAAAGGGAGAAAATTTCAAAGAAAGAATAGCCCAAATCCTAGCTTTTTTTTCAAGTATATTAGCGATTATAGCTATCATGTTATTTGCAATGGATTATAGAATTGCAACTCTTGTATTGTGTATATTAGCAATTGTGTTAGGGGGAGGGGCTATTCTTTTAGGCGAAAAAATGTCTAAGACAGGAACTATAATAGGTTTAGCAGGTATTGGAGCTTATTCTTTTGTTTATCTTTTCTAAATAGTTATTTTATTAAATTTTCATGATTTGAAAACCAATTTTACCATCTGTGATAATTACCATCACTAAAATATAATAACATAAAGAAAGTGAGTGCTAAACATGAAAGTGAAAGTTATTGCTGAACACCTTGGAGAAGGGAAATTCCCAACATTTCAAAAAGGAACTGATGTTTTAACAATTGATAAAACAATCTGCACCCATTTTTTAAACTGGTGGGGTTGCGAAATAGATGGTTATGCAACATATGTCCCAAAACACTATGTAAATGATGGAAAGTTAGTGCAAGATTATAATCCGACTGAATTAATTCAAAAAGTGGATGATATTCTTGAAGTAAAGGAAATCGCCTATGCTTGGCTTCTTGCAACCAATGAACAAGGAATAACGGGGTGGATACCTGCCGAAATAACAGTAAGCATAAACTAGTATTGCCATCGCTAATATATAATGCGCTTTACAAGTACTTTCTTAGAATGTTTGTAATATTTAAAACTTTTTAATTATAGAAATTAATATACAACCAAAGCCAACAAATTAAGTGTGTGAATCATTTGATTTTTTGGCTTTTCGCTTGCTGATAATCTAATTGTCAACATCGAAAAATCCCAGCAGAAAAACTTTGATTAAAATTTATCTTTCTCAACACTCCCGATGATTCAGAGTACGAGAAATTTATGGCAATAAAATGATTGTATATTTTATCAAGATATTTGTTTGAAATTACATAAGAACTAAGATTTCTTTCTGTTGCGAAAAAGTGTTAAATATGATAGAATCTAAATATCAAATAAGTATTGACATGAAGTGGAGGGTCTGATATGCTTAGAACAGAACAGAACAGAACAGAACAGAACAGAACAGAACAGAACAGAACAGAACAGAACAGAACAGAACAGAACAGAACAGAACAGAACAGAAC
>JGI990J12352_1000063_pt1 | contig 22425 bp, 9 predicted proteins | sample Intmic4MA4BA4MSA_FD_12352 | JGI IMG/M metagenome (IMG submission 12352) | reverse complement strand
GGCACATGTACTCTTAGCCCTAGTTTTTTATTGAGCATATCTTCTAAACCTGCAATGCGGCTTGCACCACCCACAATATGAATACCCTTTGTATTAAACTCGCCTGCTGCATCGGGTGGAAGCATGTTGATAATACTTTCGATAGCGTCTCCTACTCGTATATAATATGGGTGCATTACCTCGTATAAGTCTGCTGCGTGTATGGAAGCACTTGCAAGTGTTTTGGTAGTTAAATCCATTCCATTGGCAGGTTTTTGCGATAAATCATTTTCAAACAAACTACCAACCTCTTCTTTAAGTTTACGCACAGACGCCAAACCTAATTTAAGATTATGTTTTCCTGCTATCGCATCCATAATTGCTTTGTCCATTAAGTCACCACCTAGGCTAAGACCACAACCTGCGATAATACCCGATAAACTCATAGCAGCAATTTCGGTAGTACCGCCCCCAATATTTACAACCAAGCCCCCTGCTACGTTAGCGATGGGCAGACCGATTCCGATAGCGGATAATAAAACATTTTCTATAAGGGTAATTTGTTTAATGCGTTTATGCGCACTAAAAACAACTTCTTCATACATGCGCCTCTCGTCCGCTGTTAAACCTGTAGGAATACCCACAATGGCTTTAATACGAGGTGGAAAGTACATATCGGGAATAATTTTAGAAAAGAATTCTTTTAATAGCAAACTACAGCTTGTAGGGTCGGTAATAACACCATCTACAACAGGCGCAACAAGCGTAGTCTTTTCGGGAGTTTTGCCAAGCATAGCATGCGCATCACTGCCCACAGCCAATACTTTTTTAGAGTTTTGCGCATTAAGATACGCCAAAAGGGTAGGTTCTCGCAATACAATGCCATTGCCTGATACAAAAATTGAGGTATTGGATGTACCAATATCGATAGCGATTTCCATTACTGCCATGCGGTAATTATATCCTTTGTTATTTAGTACGAACGATTTTTACTAATTTAAAGTATTTCAAGATTTTTACGATACGCTTTAGCAAACGAAGCCGCCGCAGTAAGTGCATCTTTAATTTCTAAAGAACAATCGCCCTCTACATCGGTTTTCATGATGACAGAATCGCCTAATACATCACAATTAAGCCCCTTAACGGAGCCACTCATAGAACGGTCTAAACTTTCTGCAATACGCAAAATGATGCTTAATTTTTTTACCGCCATAAAATCTTCTTCACGTAAAATATCACGGTATTTTTTCCACTCTGTCTCATCTAAATCGTCTTCTCGGTGTCCTTGTGCCACAAATGATGCTAACACAATTTCTCGGTGACTAAAACCATTTAGGTTAGAATTTAAAATAAAATATGCAGAGTGTTTGGGATGGTCATAATATTTAATCCGCATACCTGCATCATGAAGAAGTGCTGCTACACGCAAAACTTTTACATATTGACGAGGTAGTTTATGCAACACCCTTAACTGCTTGTACAATTGAATCGATAGGCTACACACATGCTCGGCATGTGGAATATTTACGTCAAAAGCTTTCATCATGGTGGCTACCGAATGCCATAATACATCTGTAATAGGACGTTCTATCGTGTGTGGAACGGCATGATTAAACATGATTCCTTCACGGATACCGCAACCCGAAACAATCATTTTGGCATTGCCTACATGATCTATAAAACCTTTAATACACGCAAGCGCACTAAGAAAAATATCGGCACGTTGTGCATTTAAACCTTTAATTTTAGCACGTTGTGAAGTATCCAATTTTTTAATACTGGCATATACAGAATTGTATGTTTCTTTATCAATGATGTGGTTATGCACCATCGATATGGGGTAACGTTTCACCTTTTTGCATACTTTGGCCAAATTTCTAAAAGAACCCCCTACGCCAATCAATTGTGTTTCTGGGTCCATTTCTTTCAACCAAGGAATTTGCTCAAATTGGTCACGCACGTACGCTTCAATCTGCTCGGCTTGTTCTTCTACAGGAACACTAGGGTCATTAAAAATTTCGTTGAGCGTAATCGTACCAAACGGCAAATTTTCACGGTTTAGTACGTTACGGCGATTATAATGAATCAGTTGTGTAGAACTGCCCGACATATCCATAATAATACCCTTAGGGATATCCATAGAGTTGATAACACCTTGATAGATGTGCATCGCTTCTTCTTCCTCGGATAATACTTTAAATTTAAAGCCGCATACAGAATGTATTTCTTCTAAAAAACTTTTCTGATTTTTTGCACGACGCACGGCGTTAGTAGCAAATGCATATGTTTTAGATACTTTATAAGAATCACAAAGCTTTTTAAACATTTTAAGAGTTTTGACCGCCTGTGCTACTCTAGGCGGTTTTAAAAAGCCGTCACGCTCCATATCTTGTGCTAAACGCAGTTGCTCTTTAAGTTCATCAAAGACTACAAAGTGTGCGCCGTTCTGTCCCTCGGGGTACAAAACGTTAACAATTACTAGCCTTGCGGAGTTGCTGCCTAAATCAATTACTGCGATTCTGTCAATCGTTGTTGTTGCTGAAGATTCCAATATCTTTTATCCTTTTTCTACTTGTTTAAATTTAGAGTACTTTAGTATCGTATCATACTTTTTCAGATTTGTCAATACCCTTTTTAAAAAAATGTTAAAAATTAGTCAAACGTTTTTCAGTAGTATTTTTAATTCATTGTAGGTTTTTTATACTTTTAAAGTATATACCCTTTTAAGACATCTTGTCAATGGGATTAAGTAGGGGTATTTATGATAATTTAGAGATTTTGCGCAGTCTTAACATAAGCAAAATATAGCGTAAAAGGCTTTAAAAATAAAAAGCGCACAGGTTTCATACCCATGCGACCTTTTACAATTATTTACGAATATAAAATGCATGTTAATAAACTATCTTTAAGCATTATTTTTAAACTGTAACTGTAGGTGTGTTTATTTCGCTGCTTAAATGCGTATTGCTAACAATAACATTGTTGTCGCACAAATATTTCAATAAGCTTTAAGAGTATTTTAAATTGTATCTTGTCTCATTATTTTTTTGAGATTATTTTTTGCTTTGGCAAAATTGTTTCTTGCTGTAGAGGGTTCAATTTCTAAGATTTTAGCTATCGTATCATAGTCATAATCGTCAACGATTCGCAACAAAACAACTTTTGCTTGTTGCTCTGGCAACTGATTGATTTGTTGCAAAAAAACATCATCTGCTAGTAGCTGGTTTGAAAAGTCAGGCGCAAATAACTGATCTCTAGCAAATTCACTTACAACATCACCTACCTCAATATCCGTTGTGGCTGCTACTAACTCATGAGGAAACATTTTATGTACATCTTTTTTATAATCTTTTATTTTATTGCTAGCAACTCTGTATAGCCAATTTAAAACGTGTTTTTCTGATTGAAATAAACCATTGTGTCTTAATAAAGCAAGCAGAGTGTCTTGTGCAATATCCTCTCTAGCAGAAACATCCCTGATACTATGACCAAACCTAACAAGCATACGTAACAGCCCTGTTCCTCTTTTTTCCACCAAAGCAAACACATCAATTGATGGCTGATTTTCATCGCCTGTTGATGATAAATTTTCATCCTCTGTAAATTTTATGTGTTTATTTTCCACTACTATATTCTATCATACTTACACGCAATTGCGCAAGTAAATTAACACCTTTGTCAAGAATTGATTGACTTTTATTTTAATTTTTTAGTATCAAATTGATTGTATTATCATCACTTGCAATAATATCAAACTCCTTATCTATCCAAAAGTTTTCTTGATCGGATAATGGCAACTTAATTTTGATACGCATAATTTTGCCATGTGCATTTTGATACTCATACAGAATTTGTAACATTAGCGGTCCACCGTCATGTATTGTTGTGGCGGCATATTTTTTACGCTCTGAAATATCAACCACTTTTGCAGTAATTTTTTGACCACTAGTTAGCAATGAATTGATTTTTTTAACAAATCTAATTCTTACAAGCGCAGCAATTACAACCACCAATATCAAGGCTATTGCGGTAATTAAAGTTGGAAAAATTACAAAATTTCTATAATCTTCTTGTGTGCCAAACCCAAACACTATTGCAACATATATTAACCCTATGGCTAATGGCAATAAAGTTAATGCGAGGATAATTGGCAAAATTTTACCAAACTTCCTTGATTCGCCACTAGATGCTCGGTCTTTTGCTACGATATTTACGATATTATTGTATAAATTCCTTGCAGATTCACCGCCAAATCCTTGAGAAGCTACTACAGGAAAACTGTTTGCTTGAATTGCTATTGCAGCATAAATTTCTTTTTTTGTCATATAGTTTATCCTACCCTGAAAATATTTTTCTTGACTAATATAGTTTATCACATCTACATATAGTTGTGCAAGTGGTTTTACATCTTTGCCAAAAATTACCTGACTTTAATATGATTAAGGTTTACTTCTTGAATGATTTAAGCACCAGCCACCTTGGCCACGAAAACCGTCAGTGTTATCATGATTTTTTATTCCTTTGATTTAGTAGCTTAACGATTTATCTTACTACTCTTTCAAAAAATAGGGGGGATACTAAATAGATATTAGGAAGAGCAGGCCCTCCATAATGCGGTCTATTGGGTGTGTCAGCAACCCCATGAAATCTCATCACACTTCTAAATGCACTGGCAAAATTAAATCTACTATCTACATACATTCCGTCATCAGTTAAGTCAAACCTAAACTGTCCCGCATTAATATTTAATTCAGGATTGGTTGAATGCTTAATGCGCAAATACGGCTTTACCCAGTAAATATGGTCAAATGCAGGGCCTTGCACACCGCTAATCTGATACTGCACTTGCAGACGCTGGTAATATATTGCCCTGCGGCTAAGCCCGTGGGGGTTGTTTGTTATATAGGGATATACTGAATCTTTAACATAAATTTCATCGTTAGGCACTGGCGACCAAAAAGTAGGCGCAACCCTTTTTGACCAATCTATTCCATCAACATATAAGTGTATAGTACCTAAACCATATTGATTAAACCTTAAATATGCACTGTACGTCATTTCTACTTGAACCATACTATAAAAAGTAAATTGCCTAAACTGCCCCCATTCACTAACATGAGTGCCCGTATAACTATATGTTGTTCGACGATTTACACCAGAGAAAAAACTAAAATCAACCCTATACAAACCTTTGCTTTCCTTACAAATATTGTATCTTCTCAACACTACGGGGACTGGCTCTCCCGTTTCTCCGTCAGTCATCCATATATATATTTCTATAATATCTTCATCCACTACTTCTCGCCAATAAGCAAAATATATTGGACCAAAAACAGACCCTACAGACCGTGCCTCTTGTATTTGAATATACTGATTAATCTGCTTACACCAATATGTTCTATAACTAAATGCTCGCACAAATCCGTCATCATAAAAAGAAATAGTAGCACTGTCGTAATAACGTATACCTATTTCATCATGTATTCCATTTTCATTAGGCTCTTCGGCACGAACAATGCTAGATAAATATCTTTGCGACATATCTTCATATTCAATTGTAAACGAAAGTCTAAACTCGCCCTCTAATGCGACATAAATTTCACTTTGGGGTGTTGGATTTGGAAGAACATCTCCAGTATAGGGACTGTATTCGTTACACGCCGGCACAACCAGTAACATCATTGCTACAAGCGTAGCTATTAAGATGTATGTTATTTTTTTCATGATTTTTTATTCCTTTAATTTAATTACTGGGTTTATTTTGTTCCCAGTTCCAAGTTACTCGAGCATTACGGCGCCAGCACCATCCGCCTAAACCATCCGATCCATCTGTACCCCTGTTTGTAGGTAGTGTAGAACTTACTATAACGCCTACGAGCCCACCACCTGGCAATGCTAACAGATTTGCAAACCAGTTGCCTCCGTTGCGCCCATGCGCACCGCCACCACCAAACTGGCCTCCACGACCTGGAATTCCGTGTGCGCCTTCCGCTCCTGATTGACCAGCACTTCCATTATTATTTGTTACACCTACATTACCTAGATTTGTAGTATGTATCGTACCCGATACACCACGTCCGCCAGCGCCACCCGCGCCACCCGCACCACCATGACCGGCATCACCACCCCGACCACCGTTAGATCCACTTCCTCCATCGCCATGGGCTATCCATAAAACATTATAAGACCAACCTCCGTGTCCACCTACTCCGCCATGTTGTCCGCCTTCACCGTTGCCGCCTTGTCCGCCGTTTCCACCTCGGCCACCGTCTCCGCCTTGTAATGTTAGTGTACAGGAATTACTACGCCTAGCAAAAAACACATTGGTTGCTTGTATGGCATGTTGACCAGCACCTCCTGCACCACCAGTACCACCAACACCACCAGGTCTTCCGTTGGTTCCAGCACGAGGAGCGTTTCCACCTCTTAAATTGGCAGCCGATGTAAAAGCATTTCCGCCTCTATTGTTTCCTGTTGGCGCACGCCAGTTGGTATTACGCATAGGAACACAACAAGCAGCATATCCGCTTACATAAGGTGTTGTACCTACTCTGCCTACGGTAGTGTTATCCGACCCATATCTTCCAACAATGTAATTACGTCTATAAAAATAAATAGTCAAATTAAAGTTGCCTGTTGTAGTTATAGGGGCAAAGTTTCTGGATGTTGTAAATCTAAAATTTTCAAGCCATATTGTTAACGGAGCAGTTCTATTTTGCACTATTATTCTTAAATTGCCAAATGATCTGTAGGCATCTTCTTCTCTAAAAGCTACATTATTGATATTGCTTGGGATAGTAAAATCTCGCTGATTGCCATTACCTGAATTTGCTGGTACGTTAAAACGTGTCCATTCTGCAGTTGCTGTTGCGTTGCCAGTTATTGGCCTATCCACTGAATGATGTGCTGCTGTAGCTGTAACCCTAACAACATATCTGTTTCTGTTGCTACACCATGATTCGTTTACACCCGCTAAACGCATGCGGGCTGGAATACTTCTAAAATTAGAATTTCCGTTAACTGCAGTTGCAGTATTTAATGTAACGCCTGTTGGTAAATTCCAGCCATCAAAACGTCTGCCATGATAATGATCTTCTAGGTTAGATGCTGACCTTGATGTAGTGGTCTCTACTGTAAAAAATGCTGTATCATGAGTGTTACGGCCACTAAACGCTATTATATACTCTATAGCAATCCATCTAGCGTATAGATTAGCATTGGCTGGAGTATTCCAAACTGTGTTGCTAATCATATTTCTATCAATTACTCTAACATTGTTGGTTAATGCGGTTGCAACGTTGTGGTTATTAAATCTTATCTGATAAAAACCAGAAAATCTGAAGCCATCACGGCTGGGTCTAGCTATTGTTGTACTTAAAGGTCTGCCATACGTTACGCTAAAACTACCTAAAGAGGTCGTTTCGGTATTTGTGTGGTTTCTTCTTAATGTTACGGTGAAAGTTTTATCATTCCAGACTGCTATTAGTGTTTTGTTTGCGGGTGTAGTCCAACGATTTGTTGTTAGTCCGTTACAGTCAACTCTATTTAATCGGTTTCCTGATGCATTTGTGTACTGAATTCTTCTATCACAAGATGCGCAATAATAGAACCAACCTGCAAATGTTCTGCCCCCTGTTGCCCAGATGGGTACAGGAAGTGGTTGGGGTAGTTGAGCACCAAATTCAACGGTTCTTGTTTGGTGTAGGTGACTATTTTGACCATTTACTACAAATACTCCACCTGCATGGTCTAGGGTGATGGTATAAGTCAGGGCTGCAAATAAAGGATATAGTGTAACGTTGGCAAAAGTACCTTGCGGTAATCTCCATGAGCGAATATTAGCGTCTCCACTTTGAGGTGTGTAGTATTGCATTACAAGAGCTGTTCCGTTTCTATTATTCATTCTCCATCCAACAAATTCAAAACCTGCGTTTGGCGTTGGCGCAAAAAGACGGACATGTTGATGAATTGTGAAAGTGATTGGATTGCTTGAATGCGTTGCGCCCATGGGTGCAAACGTGTTAATCACAGCTGGGGTTGCAAAAGTTATGGTGTAAACAATCAATTCCCACTGAGCATACAAACGAACTTGTGCGCCTTGAGTGGATGCTAAATTTTGATTGCGTAGTTGATTGTTAGTAAATTCTTTAGTTGCATTGGGGGTTCTAGACCAACCCAAAAACCTGTATCCGTTTCTGGTAAATAAGTTGGCGTTTATTCTGGTTGTAAATGCATTGAATGTAACCGTTTGATTGCCCATTGTGCCTGTTGCGCCATTGCCATTAAACATTATGGTGTAAGTTATTGCTTGCCATACTGCGAATAGTGTTATGGTATCGCCTTGCGTGCTGGATAGATTTACGTTTACATAACTTTCATTATTAAATTCAGCCGTTATTGCATTAGCAGTTCTTGCCCACCCTAAAAAAGTGTGTCCTATTCTTGAAAAGCCATTGGTTGTTACTCTGTTTGCTCTAAACGCATTAAAAGTGAATGTTACGTTTGCTGTGTTGCCACTTGTGTGACGATTGCCATTAAATACAACCGTATAAGTTATGGCTGTCCATCTTGCATATAAATGGATAGTTAATCCATCTATTGCGGTAAGGTTTCCTGGATTTGCTTGGTTTGCAAATGCAAGTAAGCCATTAGGCATCATAGACCAGCCATCAAATATAAAGCCTTCTCTTGTAAACGTGTTATTGTTAAGGTAAACGCTATTGTCTGCTTGTGCATCAAACCTATGTGTAGAGTTTGGTATAGTACCTAAACCCCCATTAGCATTATACGTAATGATGAAAGTATTTGCCATCCAAACAGCAAATAAATTTACCCTGCCATCTATCGTGTAATCGTACAACGATAGTGCATTTAAATCTAGCACGCTAATCATTTCTTGATTGTCAAAAAATTGTGCATAGCTTGCATTAGGGTTTAATGACCAGCCAAGGAATGTCCAACCTGTTAAAGAAAATCCATTATTAGACAATGCTTTTGCAACATTAAACGTGTGAATAGACAGTGCGGTAAAACCTTGCATAGCATACGATGCGTGTGCAGGTCTGTTTGAATTAAAATATACTTGGTATTGATGTGCCGTAAAATATGCACGTAGTTGAATATCTCCAACTGTTCCTTGAGGCACATTAAAAACTACTTGACCATGCTGATTGACAAAGTATCTAAAAGTGTGTCCTCTTTTAAACGAAGGATTTAGTACAAACGTTTCCGTTAAGACGGTAAAAGAACTTCTGTTAAAAGCACTTTCTCCATTGTTATAATCTATAGAAATTGTAAACACAATGGGGGTAAATTTTGCTGTTAGATGAATATCGCCAATCGTGCCTACTTCAATGCTGTCTACAAGGTAACCTAAGCTATTAAACCAGCCATCAAACGTATGGCCTCTTTTATACGATGCGTTCAATGCAAAGGTATCGGTTAAAACCGTAAAGGTAGTAGCATTTGCAACGTACGCACCACCAGCAAAGTCAAAAGATAGTGTGTACACGATGGGTGTAAAACTTGCAGTTAAAATCATGTCGCCTGCAGTTCCTGTTGTTACACGATAAACCAAAGCATTTGCGCTGTTAAACCAGCCATCAAAAGTATGTCCTCTTTTGCTGTTGACAGGTAAATAGAACGTGTACGAGTAGATATCAAATGCTATGCTGCTAAAATCTTGCGCCCCACCATTGGATACAAATGATACCGTATACGTGTTTAAAGCCCAAACAGCATACAAAACAATGTCTTCTACTGTACCTAACTCTATCGAATAGACTACGTCGCCCACAGTATTTTGCCATAAGATAAAAGTGTATCCTTGTCTTGTAGCTGGCATTAATGTAATGGTAGAATATACATCAAAACTAAACGGATTTAAAGGATGATTTATGCCTCCGTCAAGGTTATACACGATATTAAAGCCTAATAATGACCAGCTTGCATATACGGTTAGATTGCCCGTTGTACCTAGTGTAATGTAATTAAACGGTACCGTTAGGCTAGCGTCTGCAAACCATCCAACAAAGGTATGCCCACTACGTGAGGGTGCGTTAAACGTCAAAGAATTTTCTATTGTAAATGTACTAGGATTGTTTAAGTCATTGACGCCGCCGTTTACATTAAACGTTATCGTATAGACCGTTGCTTCCCATTTTGCGGTAAAGGATTTGTCGCCTGTACTGCCAGACGCAATCACGTTGGAGGGCGACCAGCCTATAAAGATAAATCCGTGTCTTGTGGGAGCTTGTAGAATAATTTCATCGCTTTCGATAGTGAACTCGCTTGGATTATCTGCATGGTTAATTCCTGCATTTAAATGATAGGTTATACTATAGTTTCTTGCTATCCAGTTTGCTGTAAAAGCCCTATCGCCTATTGAGCCTTGCTGTATCACTGCATTAGGTGACCATCCTATAAAATCAAAGCCTGTTTTTGTGGGTGTTAGTAACTCAATTGTTGAGGTTAAAACCGTGAATGCTGTAGGGTTATTGGCGTGATTAATGCCACCGTTAAGGTTGTAGGTGATGGTAAAGGTAATCGCTTCCCAGTTGGCTACAAATATTTGGTTGGTTGACGTACCTGCTACTATGCGCCCACCATTAGACCAACCTGTAAAGTAAAAGCCTTCTCTTTTTGGTGCATATAGCGTGAAATCTGATTCTATATTAAAATAGCTTGGGTTATTGGCATGATTGGTTCCGCCGTTTAATTCGTACGTAATAAAAAACCTCTCTAATCCCCATCTTGCGTGTAAGGTTAAAGGCTCATCTTGGATTCTTATTTCTTCAATTCTGCTGATGAATTGTGGTTCTGTATACCAGCCAAAAAGTTCTAAGCCTGCTGCAACAAGTGGCGGTGGTGCAATAGGTAACGATGCAGGCCCTTGTTGAATTAAAATTTGATTGCCTCTATCTATAAAAGTTACATAGGAAATTCTTCTACCTTGTGGCCATATAAAATAGTTTGTTAGGTTGGGCTGTGCTCCGTTTTCTAATACGCTTCTCTGAAACACTACACCGCCAAACCCTGACTCCACGGAGGGATTGGCAAAATAGTTAGAGCCTTCTTGAATATTGATGGCAACTAGGTTTTCATTGTAACAAAACGCACCTAATGCTAAAACGAAGTTGCCAAACTGTTGCCTAGTTGCAATACTACTCACTGAAAGAGGGATATCTATAGAGCGTAAATTGGGCAAATTAGCAAATGCGCCTGCTGCTATTGTTGTTAATTGTGAGTTGCCTTCAAAAATAATCGAGTTTAAATTTTGCGAATTATTAAAAGCATGACTCTCAATCATCTCTAGGGTATTGGGCATAACTACTACACCAAATGGTGAATTGCTTAATGCGCCTGTTCCTATCGTATTCACTGTTCTTCCTTCATGTGTAGAAGGAATAACCAATACCGCATTATTTGCACCTGGTGCACTGTGGCTAGATACGGTAAGCCCTGTGTTATTAGGATTAAAATTGATAAAATTCGTAGAGCTAAAAGATGCCAATGCCGCTAACATAAAACCTTGGTACCTAATAATTAAATCTTGGCTTGTTACAATATACCTTTCGCCTGTACTGGTTTTAAACTCTTCTGCATCTATTTCAAATGCTATTCCTGTAGTCATATTAACTACTTCTACCATCTCGTAAGTAACGGCTACTCTAGTTTCGTCACCATTGATAAAAGTTACTATTAGCACAGCCCCTTCTAAAATGGGATTAAAGCCATCTCTTTCTAATAAAGTTAATGAATCTGCATCTTCTAATCGTATGGATGCTATTTGCGAAAAATCTATGTCTTCGCCATCACATGCAGTAAGCATCAATACTGTTGTTAGTGCCAATACCAATATGAGTATCGGTATTACAATTTTCTTTAAAGCACTCGCTCTATTTGTCATTTTATTTTCTCTCCTCAGTTGTCAGGCAAGGTTTTAAATACATAAAACCTTGCCAATAATTATTTCTTTTTAAATACTTATTTTGCCTACTCTGTAATAATCTTTTTTACTAGAAACTTATTAGGCTTGTTCTACAGAATATTACTCCACGATTTTCATAATCGCTTACGGTGCCATGGTTTCTCCCTACAATACCTGCCACACCTAATGCGTTATCAAAATACAATGCTGTTAAAGTTAGATTATTGATTACATCGGTAAGTGTTCCGCTGTTAATGCCTGCAATGCCACCCACATAACCTTCTGCGTTAATATGAGCACTTACACTTGCACCCGTTATATAGCCTGCATTGTAACCTACAATGCCACCTACTGCAGTATGTAAACCCATAACTCTAAACTGATTTTGTGGACCCACACGAACCATAACATTGTAAATATAGCCATGATTGATTGCGGCAATAATTCCTACTGATACCGTCACTCCAAACGGAACAAAGTCGATTCTTACATCAAAGTCGATAACATTTAAATTCATTATAACGCCGTGATTTTCTTCAAATAAGCCCACATTGCCTCTTACCGTGGTTTCTCTGATGATAAAGTTTCTTAGTGCAAATCCATTACCATCTAAAATACCCATAAATAGCGGCATGATTTCTAACTCTTCACCCTCAAAATCAATATCGTTTGCTAATACAAAGTAACCGCCAATGTGGTTTCTTATCGCATAAAACTCGTACACTGTTCTAATGATAGCAGGAATATAGATCCGGATTATGTTCCCACTAACTTGCCCATCTACAAAGCCCACTACGGTTGCGTTGAGTCCTCTTCTTATAACCGCATTTTCTCTTACAGAAATTACGTTGCCGTTTAAAACAAGGTGTTGCTGACCAATAGCACACAGTGCGAAAGTGATGCTTTCAGTACCGTCACCACCCACCAGTGTGCCTTGCATAAACAATTGCCCATTGGGGTTTAGAATGTACAAGCCTAACCGTGCAACGTGTTGCGCACCATGGCTAGTAGCATGGTTTACATGAATACTCACAGACTGGACTCTGTTACTAATTCTTATGTGATGGATTTGTGATACTATACCGTCAACAAAAGCCTCTATGCTGACAGTAGAGCCAACCAACGCTGTATTATCATGTATAGTTAACAACCCGTTCGCTGTTAGCGTGGCAAAATTAGCATAGTGTGTTTGGGTGAATCTAAACGAAATATTTTTATTTGTAAACGGTGTCGCTATTGCATTCAGTTGTAGCATTTCGCCTATATTCATGCTTTGCGGCGCATTATCAACCACAAGACTTGTTACAGTTCTTTCTACCGTTATCGTAAATATTCCCATGTTAAATCGGTGATTGCCGATAAAAAAGTAGCCTCCCACTTCTATCACGCTTCCTGCAGCGGCCAATGGATTAACTAGAACACTTACCTCATAAATCAACTCAATGATTGGCGGTGAACTTAATCTACTAGTAACAAACATTTGGGCTGCACCACTAACATTAAACTCAAAGTTATTAGGCACAACTGCCCTAACATCTCCAAAAACCCTATCTAATTCTAGTGCTATTCTATCACCTGCTTTTAATGTAGCACTATTTTCGTTGTTATTAACTAAGGCTATACTCTTTGGTAAAATCAATATTTGAATTCTTATCATTTCAACAGGGATACCATTCACATCAAAAAGCATAAGAATTGTTGTATCCACTAAACTAAAAGTATTAGGAATGTTGGATGAAATAGTTAAAAATCCTGTAGGGCTTATAGTTGCTATATTTGGATCCATTTGTACTGGCGCACCACCACCAGCCAAATGCATTAAATCAAATCTAAAACCTTCTAAAGAAACATGGGTGCCATCTTGTTCTAGTAAAGAAACTTGTACAGATTGCCCATTAAAAATATNCGCNACCTCTACTTGACCTTCAATGCTTAAAAATCTGCCTGTATGATTAACGATAGTAAGGGTTATTGTGCTAAAAATTGTATTNTTTGCCGCACTGATAGCCCTTACCACAATTTGNGAATTATTAGGTGCTGTAGATAGAGCAGTTAAAANCCCTGTTNCAGAATTAATTTCAGCAAACGCACCGCCAGAAACAATTTCAAATACTACATTTTGATTACTTGCATCGGCATTGGTACTTGCAAGCAAAGTTAAGCTAGAACCTGCTACNAAAGTTTGTTGTTGTCCTCTTACAAAGTCAACAAATAAAACATCTCTGTTTGCAATGGTTAACACCANTGCTTGACTAACAAAACCATCGGCAGAAGCAATGATTCTAATCGTTTCGCCGCCGTTTGCTAAATACCCAATACGCAATTCACCCGTTAATGGATTAATGCTAGCATANTGTTGCCCCTCAGCTATCTCAAACCTTAAAGTNTTGGCAAANGTTGCATTAGTTGGCGCAACTACGCCTTGTAACTCAACAATATCGCCNAAGNTTACTACGTTACCGCTTGCTGCTACACCGTTTATGTTTACAATNGAAAGCGCAACATGGGTAACGGGAATTCTAGTTACCCTAAATTCTAACACATCACTTCCTAATCCATCAATGATGGCAAACACCCTAACTCTATCGCCATATTGCGCATTAGACGAAATATTAAGCGTTGCATGAGTGTCTGTTAAATTGCTAAATGATGCAATGTTACTTCCTTCTGCAATTAAAAACAATGCCTGTGTTATACTAGGAGNTATNCCATCAACACCCGTTATGAGTGCTGAAATACTTCTGCTTTCTCCCGGCAAGACATTTAAATTTGTNGTAGTAATTTCAATTTCTTCAACCACTCTTTTTAAAACTGTTATAAAGAAATATTCAAATGCACTACCTAATCCTGTTCTTATAGTGATTTGAGAACCCACTTCCGCAGTTTCGTTTATTCTCACTAATGTAGAACCGTTTCCATCTCTACTGTTTCTTGCTAATGCATTAAAGTTTGGCTCAATAATTTGGGCAGGGCCTAATAAAACCTCTACATTCTCAAAATCGCCACCTCGGGTTGTAAACGCAGGAAACACGCTAGCACTGTCAATGGTAAAATCTAAAACATCGCCCGCTTGTGCTGTGTTTTGACTCGTTACAATACCTTCCGCTACAACACCTACTTCAAACGAAACTACAGGCACTTCCGTGATGATAACTCGTTGAGTGTTCGGTAAACTACTTACATTCATGTTTACCCATTGCCCAGTAAATCCAACGCTTCTAGCAGAAACCGTTATCTCTCGTCCAATCAAATCATGGTCTTTACGTATCCTAAATTCTAAATGGGTTGTTCCGTTTACAACAAAGGTACGATAGCTTAGTATGTATGCCGCAGAAGCACCAAAGCAAAATTCAAGTTGCCTAAAACTAGCGTTTAAAGGGTAAATGGTCGGGACAACCCTAACAAGCCTACCAATCTGGAAATCTTGCTTGGTTTCGTCCTCAAACACTCGTGGACTAAATGCAACAACTTCATCTGAACTTAATCCAAACACGCTACCAAAATTAGGGTCTAACGTTTCAGGCAAAATATTCAACGATAATGATTGAATAAGAATCGGCTCTAATGTTACCGTTAAACTAGCATTAGCCCTTAAATTACCCAATTCTATTACCAGCAACCCATCCCAGCCAGGTCTTTGAACAACATTTAAACTTACATCTATACTAGCCTCTAATGTTGCCAAATTTCGGTTTAATAAAACAACTCTATTGTTGTTATTTATCGCAATATTATTGTTTGTATTTGTAAACCTTAACCTAAAATCACTCGCTGGAATACGTGTTGATTCCCTATCTCCATTGGATAAATCTATTGTATGCTTCCAAAAATACGGAATAACAGTTCCGCTATCTCTATCAATTATTATAGAGTCCACATCAGGTTCTATCGTAACCTTTTGTGAATATCCTACTCTAATAAGAGGAAATCTAAGCTCAAAAAGTGTAATTCTGCTTTGCCAAAAAAAGATTCTTCCAACTAGATGCACCTCTACATAGACACCTATTTCAAAATATCCAAATCCTTTAATTCCGTCACAAAGATTACTAAGATCTACCATCAGTGCTCCAGCAAGCCTAGCATACGCACCTATTTCAATCTCTAGCCCAACTTCAATTAACAATAAAACACTAAAATGCGCACCGAAAGCGATTCCTACCCTTACCTCAACTGCACCTTCAAGAGCAAGTTTTGGAGCTATAAGCTCCCTTTCTCTATTTGAAACAATTTGTCTCCTTCCATTCAACTCAACTGAACGAGTTTCATCAATCACCCTTACACCAACTTCAAACTTTAAAGCTGCTTTAAATTCTACACTTACCCTTCCTTCAATAACAAGCCTGACAAATAACCCTGGCTTAGGTAGCGGTATTGGCTTGTTTACAAAACGTTTAATTCCTTTGCCTGCTTCATTATCAAGAATATTTTCAACCATATTTTCAAAGCGCTCTAATGGAACAGCAGTATCGCCAAAAATTTCATCTGGCTTTGCGCCAAATGCAGCTTTCCACTCTATGCCTACCCTAAGCGAAAAAATCGATTCGTTTCTAATTCCAGGCTCAAATATACTATCACTTATACTCATCCTTACGCCAACATCGCTTCTAAATCTTACCTCAAACTCTATGTAGATTGTAACAGCCATAGGTGTCGGCTTATTTCTTTTTCTTATGCTAAACTCCCACCCAAATCGGCAGGTTATAGTCCAATTTCCACCATTTAAAGACACGTTAAAGTTAATTACTGGTCTATTGCGGTTGTTATAAAACGGATTTCTACTTGGATTAGGATTAAAAAACATTGGTGCAAATCCAGCATATTCCAACATAGATTCATCATTCAACATTGCCTGAATATTTCTACTAAAATTTTGAACTAAATCCGATTGATAAAGTTCTTCAACTATCTCACCCTCAAAGTCTGCAATATCAATGACGGTATCGTCTACATTGAAATTCAAATTCATTTCAAGTTCGTCATAAACTTCTGAAAAATCTGGTATATCCACATCCAAATCATTCCCACGAATACCCGTTACTCTCAAAGCGTATGGAATAATTACCCCTTCTACCAAAACATCAAAAATATAAATTCCACCCACGCTAAAATGTGAAGCATTATTTACACGCACTACCTCATTAAGTACAACAAAATGGGCACCTATATCCTGCTCTATTACAGTTACATCGCTACTAAGCACACTATGGGCAAACTGTTCTTGATAAATAAACAGTGCAATTTCATTAATACCATAAAAATCTTCGTCCGCAAACGATGCATTGTTAAGTTGTATAATATAGGTTCTACCCGGAGTATAACCGCCAGCAGGTGGCAAAATATAGTGCAATCCACCCACAGCTTGAATTCCCACAGAAACTTCTTCGTCCCTAAAGTTTTGCACAGAAACAAAATTAGTTAAATTGCTACTGTTAATGGTTTGCTTAGACCTAATGGGGATTCTAATATCTGACGGAGCGTCCGATATAAATTGGTTGCCCGTTTCTACACCAAACATATTGGGTATTCCGTTAGGATAATACGGGCCATTTCCAAAAAAAATAACCAGCAGCGGGATAACAATGGCAATTGCCACTACCATAGACATGAATGCAGCGAAAATACCTTTTTTCTTACGGACAGAAAATACGCCAACACCATTATGTGATGAGATGCCTTCCCTTTCATTCATTCTTCTTGTATGCTTAACGGCTTTTTTATCTATGCTACGAGCAATTAAAAGATTTTCTTTAACCGATGAATAGGTATCTGAATATTCATCATCGATAGTACATGCCTGCTCTTTTTCTGCCTCAATAGTAGCAGCTTGCTCTTTTTCTGCTTTAGCCACATTAAGAACACTCTTAAGCATTTCATTAACCCTCTCTTCAGAAGGTTCAATGCTCTTAAATGCGCTTTTTACTGAATCGCCATAATCAACCCCATCAATAACAAAAGCGTCAAATTCATTATCAGAGGTATCTGATAACTCCACCGACTCATTTCCATCTGGATTGTTATTAGTTTTTTCTTTTAAAAATTCGTCTTTCATAAAGCCTCTCTTTATAACTCAAGCACAAGTTTCTTAAATATAAAATACTACTAATAAAACTCGCCTTCCTATATATCTTCTTTTAACGTAACCTTTTTGTCTACTCTATAATAAAAAAAATTTAAATTTTTTTTGAATGCCTTTTGTACTTTTCAATTCTAGTGCATTCCACTTTATCTTGGCAAAAAACTTCTGATATTTTTGCGTCCGATTGCCTACATATGATTACTAAATCCCATGCTGCCTCAAATATGCAACACACCTCAAAAGGTGTCGTTGGGGGCGTTATTTGCTTGATAGTGCGTCGTGTAGTATGGTATACTAGCAAAAACAGCCCAAAAAGACAGAAATCAAGTTATATTACTTTTGTTTCGTTTTGCTTTGACTTGTTTTAAATAATGCAGATAAAGAGCAAAATCAAAACAATTTACTTTTAGTTCTGTTACACAATATCAAACAACACAAGGGGTTCACTTTGGGTTCGCTACACCTAAATTGAAATAATTATTATGAACATCAAACAAGCTTTAAGTGATTTTACACTCCACGAATTGCAACACATTGTTGCCAGCGAGGGGCAACCTGCTTTCCGTGCAAAGCAACTTTTTGCTTGGATTACTGCAGACGCTTCTTTTGAGGAAATGTCAAATATTCCGCAAGATTTTTTAAACCGTCTTGCCTCTTCTTATACCGCACGTGCTGTTAACATTATTAAAAGCCAAAAAGCGCATGATAAGTCAGAAAAATTTTTATATAAACTAAACGACAATGAGATTATAGAAGGTGTATTTTTACCCAACGCATACGGCAACACACTCTGTATTTCTACACAAGTGGGTTGTAGAATGGGTTGCGTTTTTTGCACCTCTGGAGCAGGCGGACTACAACGCAACTTATCCGCTGGTGAAATTATAGGGCAATTTAGCGCAGCAACACAATACATTGGTAAGCAAACAAAGACCCCTTCTTCTAGCGAGAAAAAAAAGCGTACGATTGGCAACGTCGTGTATATGGGAAGCGGAGAACCGCTAGATAACTATGCAAATACGGTAAAAAGTGTACGTTTATTAAGCGCAGAACAAGGCCACAATATAAGCCCACGCAATATATCTATCTCTACGTGTGGGCTTGTACCGCAAATTGAACAACTTGCGCTAGAAAATTTACCTGTAACTTTATCGCTTAGCTTACACGCCACCACAGACGAACAGCGCAAGCAAGTTATGCCCATTGCAAAAAAATATAGCCTAGAGCAAACCATGAAAGCTATGCGACATTATTTTGATAAAACCAAACGACGTGTTTGTTTAGAATATGTAATGATTCAAGACTTTAATACCTCACCCGAAGATGCACAAAGGCTTGCTAGGCTTGCCAAAGGTTTTCCGTGCCATGTAAATTTAATCCCCTTAAACATTGCCAAAGTATCCTTATTCAAAAATGAAACATTAAAAAAAGCTACCTCCTTTTTGCAATCGTTAGAAAAACTTGGCGTATCAGCTTCTTTAAGAAGGTCTTATGGTAGCGAAATATTGGGTGCTTGCGGCCAACTTCGAGGCAAATACATACAAAAAGGAACACATGCAAATGGGTGACCAAACCAGAAAAATAAATGAAAATTCTTCGGTTTTACATACTATGTCACACATAGAACGGGCAAGAGTGATTAAAAGCGACTCTAATTTGTTTACCATTGATACTTCCTACGGCACTCTAACGTGTTCTGCACGAAAAAAAATCACTTTAAACAGTAAGCCCAGAGGCGGCATTAAGTCGCCTTTTTTACGTAAAAAAGAAGCACAAAACTCCGCCATTATTGCAGGAGATATTGTGTCCGTTATAAAAGACGACAATAACGAATGGATTATCAGTGGCGTATTACCACGTACAAATAGCCTCATTCGCCCACAAGTAAGTAACATTGACCAAATTGTTGTAGTGCTTGCGCATATTCCAAAACCTGATTATTTACTAATAGATAAGCTACTCATCAATGCGGGCAAACAAGGCATTCCTGTGGTTTTGTGTTTAAACAAAAGCGACATAGCAAGCCCTATCTTAGAAGAACTTAAGGCACAATACCATAATATCGCCGATAATATTGTTACTACAAGCGCAAAAACTGACGACATTAGTACATTAAAAAGTATTCTTAGCGGAAAACTTTCTTGCTTTGCAGGACAATCTGCTGTAGGCAAATCTTCTTTGGTTAACGCACTTTTCAAAAAAGACTTGCAAAAAACGGACACGGTTTCTTTAAAACTAGGTCGTGGAAAAAACACAACCACCCGTGCCGAAATCATGAAATTAAGCGAAAACACNTATATCATAGATACACCTGGCTTTAGTATGTTAGACATACANGGTATTGATAAAGACGCACTAGACTTATATTACACCGAATATGTAGAAGTAGCGCATCATTGCAAATACCACCGTTGCACACACACGGTAGAACCCCATTGTCATGTTAAAACGCTTGTAGAGCAAGGAATATTAAACGCTGCACGTTATAGCCGTTACGTGAGTATGCAAAATGAATACAAAGCAAATTTAAGGCGATAAATTACAAAAAATATTAAGGAAACATCCAAACAGCGATATAGTTTGGTGCGGGTCGCAGAGGACTGCGACCCCTACAACTTCTACGGTCATTTGTCATTTATGCCCAACAACATACAAATCGAACAATGCGCTTTACGGTAGACACTAACCATTATCCAAAACTTTAGTTCTACTCTTACGATACGCTACCCACTGCTCAAAATTCCAATTTTCTAACAACGCTTTAGTGGCGTTGTAACCGTTATCAAATAAAGCAGCAGCCGTTTTTTTGCTTATATTAAAATCGGTAGTTTTTACATTTTCACCTTCTACACAACCAGAAATGGAAATGGTGCGCATAGCGTCCCCTTGCGTGCTTTGTACACCCGTATGGTTTTGCGCATCTAAAACTGCCCCAATAACCATCTCTATGTATTCGGTCAGCTTAAAAAATTTTGTTTTTGTAGCATTACTTTTACTGCATTCTACAAATCTAGCACCAAAAATCGGAAGCGTAGGCGTACTGCATGTATCGTCAAGCAACCCTATAGGGTAATTGCAAAAAATTCCGCCATCTACAATTAAACACTCTTTACCATTTGTGTCCGTCATGCGATACGGCTCATAAAATAGTGGAATACTCATGCTCATGCGAACCGCTTTGGCAATGCTAAAATGTTTAGGATTCCAACCAAATAGGGTTGCATCTTGCGGAAAAACAAAAAGTTGTCGGGTGGTTAAGTCTGCTGCCGTGACCAGTAACGGAGCATCTTGAATACCTACCGCAGAACCTAAATCGCCAAATACAGATTTGCCTTTAGCCTTTAATAACCCTGCTAGCCAATCTTCAAAAAAATCTGCGCTGTATATTCCGTAATCCTTACGCAAATGCAAAAATTCACCGAATAAACCACTTGTCGCATAACTTCTGCTTTTAAACTGAGTATAGTTTAACTCTAGCAATATTTGGCGTAATTCTTTGCCCGAATATCCCGCAGCCACAAGTGCCGCAACAATAGCCCCTGCCGATGTGCCGCAAACACGTCTTGGCATATATCCTGCATCTTCTAGCGCAACAATCACCCCAGCGTGGGCAATGCCACGCACACCCCCTCCCATAAAAGCAATATCGTATTCTATCATACCCCTATTGTATTCAAAAAAACATATGCACATGCCTATGTTACATTGTAGAAATAACTTTTAGGGATTATTGCCACTTAATAACCTCTTTACTACACACCCGATTTTTATGATAAATAAACGCAACTGTAACTAGAAATCATGCTTAGCTAAAATGCAGAATCCCAAAAATGTAAAAGTCCTTTTAGCCCAAAGAATATACCCTACCCGACTCAAAATTAAAAACAAAACGCCCATGCTCTTGCGTAGTAAATTGGTTTGCGGGTACTTGCTCTTCTTCTAACAATGCATCCGTGGGTACGTTGCTTAAAAATAGCCTATCGCTATGCGCACCTAAATACGAGAAAGAACGTATTACAAAAGCACGTGATATTACTTGTAGCGGCACTGCTGGGTTGCGGTATTGGTTACTGGTAAACACAATACTGCCTCTGGCGGTTAGTAGCTCGTATCCAACCAATCGGCCTGCATGCATTACGGGTAGTAAGTCTTGAGAAACCGAATATAGGCCACAAAATGCATATACATTGTTAATGCCATGTTGTGCAAGCCGTATCAGTGCATCCGCATTGACTACGCCTATATACGTTTTAACTTTGCCAAAACGATACCTGCCCGCAAGGCGTATGATGGCATCTACCGTAGAATCGTTTAAATTAAATACGAAAACAGCGTCTATAGAACGCACATTTAAACGACGCAACGTATCTTCTGTTGCCCTAAAGTTTGTAAAATCACCAATGATATAGGTGCGCCCCTCGTGCAATACCACACTACTTAC
>JGI990J12352_1000062_pt1 | contig 22461 bp, 17 predicted proteins | sample Intmic4MA4BA4MSA_FD_12352 | JGI IMG/M metagenome (IMG submission 12352) | reverse complement strand
GCATTCAAAAATAAGTCCCTACGGTGTACTGATTTTTGAATGCTCAAACATTTTCGGAATTCTGACACACGAGCTTCAACTTTTCCTATATATACAGATTTGAAGGCGTTATCCTTCTCTCTTGATTTCATATAAAATCCTTCGCATTTTTATTAATACTAAGTCAAAATCAACTGTGAAATACTCAACTCAAGTACAAAAAGGCGCTCAGTCGAAAAAAATTTCGGTTGGCGTTTCAAAGATTTTGCAAGAAAGATAACGTTCTCATCGGGTGTTCAGAATAGGAGAAATATGGTAAAATAAGAATAACGAGAAGGCGCCGGGTCATAACGAGAAGGCGCCTTCATACCGAGAAAAGACTTGGTAAAATAAGATTTTAAAGCGCACTTCTGGTAACTATGGAGGTGCTTTTTTTCATGAATGAAAATACGAAAAGGAAAATAAGAACAGGAATCATGGCAGCATTGTTGATGATGTTGATATTGTTGACGGGAACGTATGCATGGACACAGTTTAATAATGTCGGATTTAACGCAGTGTATACAAACACCAACTTTGGTGGAAGAATGCATAATAATTTAGAAGTGAAAGAAAATTCAGGAGAAGGCGTGTATAATCAGAATGTATTCGCAGAGAATTTTGGAGATAATAGAATCTTTGTACGAGCAAGACTGAGAGAATTTATGTCAACAACAGAAGATGGTATTCCGTTGATAGAAGGAACCCATATCAAATTTCCGAATGGAGGAACAGATGGGGAAACAACATTTGAAGAATGGCCGTTGTATCAAGCGCAAGATGGAGATGTACATACAAGAAGAGCAAATACGCCATCAGCAATAATAGGACAAAATGGAATAAGATGGACGCTGGGACATACAGGTGGAGATATGTATTTCATGCCAACATTCAATAGAACGCAAGGAGGAGATCCGTCATTTTTAAACGGACTCCACACATCAGGCGTAGATGTCCCATTTATTACAGAGACAAATGCAGAATGGGCGCATCAAATGATAGAAGCGAGTGGAGATGCAGTGGATGCATGGGCAGCAAGAGTATTAGAAGAAGGAGCAGTAGACTTTGATATATCAAATATAGAAGAAGCAAGAGATATAAGAACATTAGGAGCGCAAACATCGCCACAAAGAGCAGACTTAGAACATAGTAACGGCTTAAGAAACTTCTGGGAAGGAGCAACATCAGCGCCAACCCATTACATATATGTAGATGAAGACGGATTCTTAACGCAATCAGAAGAACCAATTGTAGAAGAAGCAAGAACAACACTATTACCAGAAGTTCCAGCAGGAACAAAAAATGGGGTTATGACGTTCTCAGAGTGGAATGAAATAGGAAGAGAACAAGGAAATTTCTGGGTGATGGATGCTCAGACAGGATGGTTCTACTTTGCGATGCCATTACAACCAGGGGAAGCAACACCGATGTTGATAAGTGAAATAGAAGTGCAAGATAGAAATGATGAAGGAATAGAATATGTGATTGAGGTGGACGCTCAGTTTATGACGAGATCATCAATGACAACAAGTATAATGGAAGATTTAAATGAAAATGTGGCGTTATTATGGGGAGAGACAGAATATGAAATGACGATGGAAGGAATGATAGAGCCAACACCGCTTGTGTTACCACTAGGAGCGAGTGTAAATGCAGGAACGATTACACTAAGTTCAAATACGACATTGAATCCAAGGCATAGTGAAACAATAGAAAATCCAGACATAACATGGGCAATCGAGCCAACGTTAGAAGGTGTGACAGTGACACAAGAGGGTCAGATTAATATAGCAAGCAACGCAAGAGTAGGAGAAACATATGTCGTAGCAACAGTACAAAGGCCGACACAAGAAGTAAAAATTAGAAGAAGGATAGATGTAGCAGGGGCAGTATACGAATTTGAAATGATAAATCCAACACTGATGACAATAAGGCAAGGGATAAGCAATCAGCCAAATGGAGGAGTGACCCTAGTTAGACATCAATACGAAGGAGCTACAAGATTGTCTAGCGAAATCGTATCAAGTGCACTCATGCCGCCAATCACATGGACAATTGAACCGGCGCATGAAGGAGTAACAGTAAACTTGGCAGGACAGGTGAGTGTAACAGATGAAGCATTGTCAGGTTCAACCCATTTAGTGGCAACAATAACGACGCCAGTGGGAGAAGTAACAACAAGTCGGATAATTAATATAATAGAAGCAGAGGGGTCAGTCATATACACAGCGAATATGTCAGCAGGCGTAATGGGAATTGTCCAAGGAACGACTAGCGCATCAGTAGGAACGGTATCATTAACGAGAACAACCATAACGGGCGGGAATACAACAAACGAAACAGTTTCAACGGCAGACTTTGCGAATAACATAGAATGGACAATTCAACCAGAAACACCAGGAATAACAGTACATCCAGCAGGAAATAATTTATCTGCAACAGTAACTGTAGCATCAGATGTTGAATCAGGACCAGGTATCGTGTCGGTAGTGGCAACAGTACCAACAGCGAATGGGCCAGTTTCAATTGAAAGACCAATCAATGTTATCCGAGCAGTTCGAGATACGTTTATAGACGAAGCATCAACAAATGAAACAGAATGGGTAATTTTAGTAGATTATGATGATGAGTTTGGCGGAATAGGCAATGCTTTATATATCACTCGCTATGTACATGGGTGGACATCGGGAGCTACAGACCAATCAAGGCAGTGGAATTTAACTGGGGCTCAAGGTGGTCCAGGAAATGTATTCACAATGTTTGAATCATCTAATGTACGAACAACAATGCAGGAATGGTATGACAATGACGATTATGTAAGTCCAGAATTTAGAGTGAGAGGATTAAATTATCAATTTGTGGATGAAGCAAGAGAAGTTATCACAGATAGAAATACACAAGGAGCGGGAATAGAGAATGATTCATCGAATACAGAATTTATATTTTTCAGCGGTCCGGATCGAAATATAGCAGCTGCACCTCGAGCCCTCTCTCGTCCCGCCCCAAGTGGATATGGACAGCCATTTGCATTTAGTGTATCAGAAGTTCATAAACATTTCACTGGAAGTACAGGAACACATGGTCGTCAGGCATTCAGAGCAGATGATACAGAAGTCGGTGTTAGCTGGTGGCTTCGTACTCCAGGGGAAAGCATAGTTAGTACCGTGGCAGCTATCGGCGAAAATGGTACCCTCTCTAACGGCAACTCTATCGGCAGTGCTCGTGGCTTTCGCCCTGCCATCTGGGTAAGAAGGTAACAAGCCCCAAAACTAAACAAAAATAAGCTATTCGCTGGGAGGATTCTGGTGGATGGCTTATTAAGTTTTCCACAGAACACACTACATTAATGGCGCAAAAATCCGTAAAAATGCAAATAACGCTTTCATGTGCAGCGGCGTATCTTGATACTTCTCCAACATAATCTCCTCAGACTGCCCCAGTGTCTCCAAAATGTCACCCCGAATTTCTGAAATAGCCGAATTTCGATACAGCCACACAGCGCACTCGTAGTGCAAATACAAACTGCGATAATCCAGATTAACAGTCCCAATAACCGCATACTCATCGTCAACGACAATCATCTTTGCGTGCATAAACCCTGGCGTATATTCAAAAATTCGCACACCATCTTCGAGTAAAAAGCGATAATTCGCTCGCGTCATCGCATGAACATACCACTTATCTGGCTTAAATGGCGTCAAAATTTTCACTTCGACTCCACGCTTCACAGCAGCTGACAAAGCACTTGCAACCATGTTATCCAATATCAAATACGGCGTCGTTATCCACACGTAATCCACAGCCTGATTAATCAAATTCAAGTACACCGTCTCCGATGTATTCTCAAAATCAAGCGGACTGTCTGCAAACGGTTGCACAAAGCCATCAGACCTTAAAACCGCTCCAAAAGGTGTCACTGGCTTATCGCCATCGACATCACAAAAAGCACCCAAAAGTCCAGCTGATTTTCTAACAGGTTGTCTTTTTTCTACGAATGGATTCACGTTTCTATACGCATCGAAATCAATATCCTCATCCTTCAAATAGCGCCACATCGTCAAAAACATGACAACAAAACTCCATACAGCTTCGCCTGTAACCATAATCCCTGTATCTTTCCAATGCCCGAAGCGTTCAATATGATTGATATATTCATCTGCGATATTGATGCCACCTGTAAAAGCGATTTCCCCATCAATAATAAGCATCTTCCTATGATTACGATTATTCATGCGCAAACTTAACAACGGCTTAATCGGATTAAATATGGCGCACTTAATACCGTAGGACTCTAATTTCTCATAGTACTGAGACGGGAGCGTTAAGAGACAGCCGAAGTCATCGTAGATGACGCGGACGTCGATGCCGCTATCCGCCTTTTGCCTCAAAATTTCTAGCATGTTGTTCCACATTTTCCCCTCTCCAATAATGAAATATTCGAGAAATATGTAGCGTTTGGCATCTTTTAGTTTCAGGAGGAAGTCTTCGAATTTGTCCTCGCCGAGTTTATAATATTTGGTGGGTGTTCCAGCATATAATGGGGAATGTGCGTGTTGTGATATGTAGTCGGATTGACCCACGGCTTGTTTTGAAATGGCTCGTAGTTCGTCGCTTACGGTTGTATTCATAGGGAGGTTTTGAGTCATGCCTTCGTTAATTTGTTGCATATCTTCGAGGAATTTTTTCTTGATTTGGTCCTTGCTAAACAGGAAATAAAAGGTGCCGCCAAATACTGGAAATACCATGATGAGGATAATCCAAGCGAGCTTGTATCCAGGGCTTAGGCGATTGCCCATGATGACGATGACGGCAAAAAAACTAAGCAACAAAAAGGCGAGATAGAAGAAAAAGAAGCGCTCTTTGAAGAACATCAAAACCGCGGTGAGGACGATGATTTGTACGAAAAGTAAGATAAATGTAACACCAACACGCCCGAAAAATTTCTTGAATAATAAGCTCAAATATTGTCACCCCCGACATTTCATGATAGAATTAGTATGTGTGTTTTTGACGTTTAAAATACTTGATTTTAAGGACGCTCGTGACTTTCTGTTACGGCGTCAGCTGTCACACAAGCTGTAGATAAAGCTGAACTTGACACACGAAGTGTGGCATATAGTTCAACTTATGCCACTCATAGATTATCTTGCCGAATGCTTGAGGCATTAGCTAATCATGACAGGTGCTCCGTAGCTGCTGTGGATATAAATTCAAGTGGAAATTAATATTAATTCGCATTTAAAAATCTTACTAAAACTTGATTTTTCCAACTTATACTTTGTTAGAGCTTAGCACATGCTAAATTCTTCCTTATCTGGGTTGAAAATTTCTGTGTTTTAGATACAGATTTTAAACACAAATTAATATAAGGGAGGATTGCGTTATGAAATGGTTGAAAAATTTCCTTGCGACAAAGAGTTCAGTTGATGAATTTTCGTTATTTTTGATTGGATTTGCCTTTGTGGCGAGTATTTTTTTGATGATTTTGCGATTAAATGGCTATATTATTTTTACTTGGATTTTTATTTTGCTTGGATATTGGCGGATTTTTTCTAAAAATCGCATCGCTAGAGAAAAAGAAAACCAAGTCTTTTTGAAAGTTTTTTATCCAGTGAAATCCTTTTTTGTTCGTTGGTATCGAAAATTTACAATCAAAGATGATTATAAATATTTTGATTGTGAATCTTGCTCCAGCCAGCTTCGAATTCCTAGAAGTGCTAAAAATGTGAAAGTTACCTGTCCGAAGTGTAAGCATAGCTTCATTAAAAGAACAATGATGGGTAAGATGGAGAATTTGATAAAGCAGGGGAAGAAAAAATCTGAATAACAGTGTAGAATCTATGTCCACAAACGCTGGGGAGCTCCAGCGTTTGTAATAGTTGACGGCCACGAGCCGCCTATTTTCGGCAATAAAAAAAGGCCACCTAGAGAACCGGATAGCCTAGTGCGTCAAATGATTCCAAGATGGAATTTGGTGACCCGACATTTTCGTTGTAACGGATAGAGACGATGTTGAGGTCGGCATCTATATCAAGTTTTTCGATGCCAACGGTGGTGCTAAAGTGTTGCTGAATTCGTTTGATGTCGTCGTTCGTTTTCAAATTGTCGATATTGAGTATAAAAGTTTTTGACATCGTTGTTCACCCACAGTTATTTTTTGAAAACTCGAAAACAGCAAATTTTCAAGTTTATTGATTGTCCAATTAATGTTATGTCCATTGTAGCATAAATTTATGAATTTAGCACGTTAAATTTTCAAAAGAGAGTGAATTTTTATGAATCACGAGTATTATATGCAGGAAGCGTTGAAAGAAGCTAAAATGGCCGAAAAGAAAGGTGAAGTACCCATCGGGTGCGTGATTGTGTGCGATAGCGAGATTATTGTCCGAACGCATAATTTGAGGGAAGAATTGCAAACAACGGCGTCCCATGCAGAAATGTTAGCCATTGATAAGGCAAATAAAATCGTTGGATCATGGCGTCTTGAAGAATGCACGCTATATGCAACGCTAGAACCTTGCGCCATGTGTGCGGGAACCTTGCTCCAATCTCGCATCAAAGCCGTGGTATTTGGGGCATATGATGCAAAAGGTGGCTGCACGGGAACCATCTATAACCTGCTCTCAGAAGAAAAATTCAACCATCAAGCCCAAGTCATCGGCGGTGTTTTAGCAGCAGAATGTGGGACCATCTTAACTAATTTTTTCAAAAAATTACGAGTTAAGTGATAATGGTGCAAGGCAGCGCTACACTTCTGCCCGCATCTCAAAGATTTTGCGAAAAAGAAATCGCTCTCATCGGGTGTTCAGAATAGGAGAAATATGGTGAAATAAGAATAACGATAAGGCGCCTTCATACCGAGAAAAGACTTGGTAGAATAAGAATTCTAAAGCGCACTTCTGTAATTTGGAGGTGCTTTTTTCATGGATGCAAGTAAAAAGAGGAAAATGCGGTCAGGGATAATAGCGGCGTTGTTGCTGTTGCTGATACTGTTGACGGGAACATATGCATGGACACAGTTTGACAACATCGGATTTAACGTAGTAGATGTGGAGNCGAACTTTGGCGGGAGGTTTCATGATAACTTTGCCTGNTATGATGAAACAGGGCAAGGTGTTNATAATAAGAACCTGTTTGCAGAAAACTTTAATGAACCAGGAGGAGGAAACCGAATCTTTGTTCGAGCAAGGTTGAGAGAATTTATGTCGACAGGNTCAGAGAATACACCATTGATTGACTATACAAACATCAATCATCCAGGAGGATTAGGAGATCAAGAACAGCTGGGTCAACCAGGAAACTATGCCCCGTGGTCAGTCTATCGATCAATAGCAGGAGATGTACATACAAGGTTTCTGGGATCAACAGCAGATAGAATAAGACAACAAGGAGTACAATGGAGATTGGGACATAGACCAGATGAAAATGATAATGAAGAAATGTGGTATATGCCGACATTTAACAGGACATCAAGGTTGGCAAATGACCTATTCTCGCCATCTAGGTGAGATGATAATTAATAGGAAATATTTATCTATAACCCCAGTCCGAGGATTCTTCGGGCTGGGTTGCTTAGCTCAAAGCGTAATCTATCCTACAAAGTCCGAGAGACGGGCGGCGTGTAGCTCCGACCGCCATTTTAATCTGCATTTTTCTAACTGGTATTTGAAATCGACATGTGGTAAAATGGAAATAGTGAAATTTTATGCGATTGAAGGAGTTTGGTTTCAATGAGTAAACGTTATGGTTTAAATAAGAATTTGGCGGAGATGTTAAAAGGTGGCGTCATTATGGATGTTAGCAATGTGGAGCAGGCTAAGGTTGCAGAGGCAGCTGGTGCTGTGGCGGTTATGGCGCTTGAGCGAGTTCCGTCGGAGATTCGTAGAGTGGGTGGTGTCGCGAGAACATCGGATCCTAAGATGATTAAGGAAATCCAAGATGCAGTGAGTATCCCAGTTATGGCAAAAGTTCGGATTGGACATATTGTTGAGGCGCAAATTTTGGAAGCTTTGGAGATTGATTACATTGACGAGAGTGAAGTTTTAACTCCTGCTGATGATGAGTTCCACATTGATAAAACGGCGTTTAGTGTGCCATTTGTTTGTGGGGCTAAAAATTTAGGTGAGGCACTTCGTCGCATTGGTGAGGGGGCATCAATGATTAGAACGAAGGGTGAGCCGGGAACGGGTGATGTTGTTGAGGCGGTTCGTCATATGAGAATGATGAATAAGGAAATCCGCGAGGTTCAAGCTGCAACGAAGCAGGAATTGATGACGATTGCTAGGGATATGCAGGCACCGTATGATCTGGTAAGCTATGTACATGAGCATGGAAAATTACCAGTTGTAAACTTCGCCGCAGGTGGTGTTGCAACGCCAGCGGATGCAGCATTAATGATGCAACTAGGATGTGACGGTGTATTTGTTGGCTCGGGAATCTTTAATTCGGGCGATCCAAAGAAGCGTGCTGAGGCGATTGTAAAGGCGACGACATATTACAATGACCCGAAAATTATTGCTGAAGTTTCTGAAGATTTAGGTGAGGCAATGAGTGGAATTTCTGCAAGTTCATTGGCGGAAGGCGAGCTGATGGCTCGTCGGGGGCAATAATTTCAAGTGTGGGATTCTGGAGTGGATTAGTAATTATTTTTTGTAAAAATATCGTAATTTGGTGATGAATATGAAAAAAATTGGTGTCCTGGCTGTGCAAGGGGCGGTTCGTGAGCATGTGGATATGCTTAATCAAATCGAGGACGTTCAAGGTATATTGGTTAAATATGCTCACGAGCTAGATTTCGTGGATGGCTTAATTATTCCAGGTGGAGAAAGTACGGCAATCGGACGTTTACTACGAGATTTCGGACTGCTCGAACCATTGCGTACAAAGATTGAGGCGGGACTACCTGTCTGGGGAACCTGTGCTGGAATGATTTTGCTTGCCAAAAAGCTAGTAAATGATGATACTGTTCATCTAGGTGTGATGGATATTGAAGTTTCTCGGAATGGCTATGGACGCCAGCTAGGCAGCTTTGAAAAGGTCGTGAATATTCCTGAGGTGGCTGATGGCGATATTCCATTAACTTTTATTAGAGCGCCATATGTCAATTCTATGGGGAATAGCGTTGATGTATTGCTCGAAATTGACGGACGAATTGTTGCTTGCAGGCAAAGTCATATGTTAGCGACTGCATTTCATCCAGAGATTACGAACGACTTATCATTCCATAAATATTTTGTACGTATGATTAAAAAACAGAGCTACGACTAGGGACTGGATAATTAGACTATTCCCATAACTAAGTAATGATAGTTTCAAGTGGCAATACAATGCAAATTCGCATTTAAAATCTTACTAACACTTGACCTTTGCATGTCAGAACTTAGCTCGCCTAGGCTGAAAATTTCTGCGTCTTAGATATAGGTTTTAAACACGAATTAGTATAACTTTGCAACCAATGGATATAAAGTTCAGTACGTTGGAAGTACATTGAGTTTAGTGTTATAATTTGTAGTGATTCCAGGAAATTCGAGGAAGCGATGACAACTCGTACTAGGAAAGTATGTGAGGAGGCGCTGACGATGAAGTTTGGAATTTTTATCAGGTATTGGGTTGTTAATTACGGTGTTTTGTACTAGTTCCATGTCAGTTAGTTCGAGAATTAGGTTCTGAGACCCCTATTTGCAGAATTGACTCGAAAAATAGGTCAAAAAATCAATGTCATTAACTTAAAAATACAGCGAACACAATAAAATCATGGGGGTATTTTGAGTGAAAAAGCAGTATTTTTGATTAAAAATTTCATAAAATTCACTATTTTTAAAGCTTTTAACTCGCAATAAGTTTGATTTTTAGTACTGTTTGTTGTAGTGTTAACTTAATGACATTGAATTGTAACTATTTAAGCGCACAAATTAAGAAAAAATTCTAAAAGGTGTTGTAAATCGAATTTCAAAATGCTATAATTAGAGTGTTCAAAATTTGGACAATAGTATTGTGATTATCAGTATGTTTTTCCCTTTTGGTCATCCTGTTTACGTCTCGAAGACGTAAGGGATGGCTATTTTATTTCAAAAATTACAGGTTAAGTGATTGACAGGAACCGTAATTATTGGTAAAATTCTAGTTAGTAAAGTTTCTCTATTAAATCCTTTATTCAATATGGCGATGTGAACCAGGTCAGGACGGGAACGTAGCAGCCTTAAGCATTTAGCTGTATGTGAGTAAAGGATTTAGCAGAGAAGCTTTTTTATATGCTCACACTTTTAGTTTCACAGGTAATACTAATTAACCTTTAAAATAGTACTTCTTTGCGATAATTTTCCATTCTACGTTGTTGCCAAAGTCTGTGCGTTTTCCCTCTTAGTGTTCCCTCAGGTTAAGAATTGTAGAAGTTTGCGAGGATTTTGCTATCATATGAGGAAGCGACGACGCGGCGTACCAAGAGGGTATGTAAGGAGAAGCTGACGAAGTATGATGGTGAAAAGATCGCAATTTTCTATGATTTCTAGCGTGAGGGTACGCTACGGGCTTTGTCGCCTAGTAGGGAGTAAAAGTGGAAGCGAGTGTTCTAAACTGGATAATGAAAAAATATCTACAAATAAGCGTCATTTTAAAAGTCAATTAATATAAGGTTGAAAAATTTTAGCCATCCACGATACGAAGCGATTTTTCACAAGACTGGACGATGCGAAGGCATTGGTACAGCCATCAGTAGAGGTTTTTTCATATTCACGAACTTTCAAGCGTAAAATGTTATATGTATGTGTGGGTTGAAGGGGAATTGATATGAAAAAGATAATGCTTGCGATTGTTTTTGCTGTGGTGATTTTTTTTGTGGTTATTTCAGGGATTCGAGCTCGGATGAACGTCATCCCTGTAGATGAAAGGTTTTTTGATGTGACGGTGATTTTGGACGCTGGTCATGGCGGGAAAGATGGTGGAGCGTCCAGTGATAGTGGCGTGATTGAGCGAGATTTGGTGTTGTTGATTACAAGGGAGGTAGAATCTCACCTAAGGCTCGCTGGCATTGAAGTTATTTTGACTCGTGATGAAGACAATGATTTGGCAAGCCCAGGGGCGAAGCGGCGCAAACGTGAAGATTTGAACAATCGGCTTGAGATTATCAATGGCGTTGAAAATGCTATCGCAATCTCAATTCATGCCAACTCGACGACAAACAGGAGATGGAGCGGCGCCCAAACGTTTTATGACCCAAAGTCGCTTGAGAATAAGCAGCTGGCAGCTGCGATTATGAATAGTATGCGTGGGAACATTGAAGGTCTCACGCGGGAGCAAAAGGCGATTTCTAACATTTACATTCTGCGGCATTCCAACGTCCCGACAACATTGGTCGAGGTCGGATTCTTATCCAACAGCACGGAGGCTGATCTTCTGGCTGATGAGGATTACCAAGCGCTCATTGCCTATACGATTTTCGAGGGCATCTTAGCATATTTGGAAAATCCAGATTCAGAAGGGTAATAATTGACATGTGTAATTGGCGCGTAAGTGAGGTGACTAGTAAGTCACGCCTCACTTCGCGTCTTTTTTGCTTTGGATAGAGAAAATATTTTTGTATATTTTGCATATATAATGTCTACTGAATAAGAACTACCAGCAAGCACTAGCAATGTATTTTTTGAATATATAATTTGAAGGTCATTTTCAGGCATAAGGCTCTAATAATTGATTGGAAATGAAGAAATTGCTAGTGCGATATTACTACAAAAGTGCAAGGCTTTTATCCCACTTTGACTCAATAGCTTGCACTTTTCACATCAAAATATGATAAATAGCCACTCGTATCAAGGTTTATTAGTTATTCAGTAGGCATTATATAGTAGGCTGTGTATATGAATACGAAGAGGATGTTGACCTCGGAATCTGAGGTCAACATTTTTTGAGACTGTCGGTGAAGCGTTGCGTAACCGACAGCCATTTTAGGTTTTATATTCAGGAAATGTAAAGATTGTACAACAAGTTGTCGAAATAATAACATTAAAGGGTAACGTTTTCATGTATACTGTTTTTGATAATGCAGTTCAAGAAAAATTAATTTCAGGAGGAATAGTAGTATGGCGCAAGAAGCTTTAGGGATGATTGAAACGAAGGGGATGGTTACGGTAGTAGCGGCAGCGGATGCAATGTGTAAGGCGGCTAATGTACAGTTGACAGGGTATGAAAATGTGGGTTCGGGGTTAGTAACTGTAATGGTGCGTGGTGATGTTGGTGCGGTGAAGGCCGCAGTGGATGCTGGTGTACAGACGGCGCAAAATGTTGGTGAAGTTAATGCATCGCTAGTGATTGCGAGACCACATTTAAGTGTTGATAAAATTATTTTCAAATATGATTTAGAGGCGGCTCAAGAAGATTAAAACCAGTCTAATAATAAGGAGGAAAGATGATGAATCAAGATTTTTTAAATAAGGTGTTAGCGACAGGAAACTACCAAGGAGGCGACAATAAGGTGGCGACAATTACGGAATATGTAGGTAGTGCAGCAGGGGAAACTGTTGGATTAGTGATTGCAAATTTAGATCCACAGTTAAGAACAGGAATTAAGTTGGATGCGAAGTATCGTTCAATTGGAATTGTTAGTTCAAGAAGTTGTGGTGCGGCATTGATTTGGGCAGCAGATGATGCGGTGAAGGCAACAAATACAGAAGTCGCAGATATTCAGTTTGCACGTGATATGAAAGGTGGAACTGGGCGTGGGGCAACTGTCATTTTTGCTGCAGAAGATGTGTCTGATGCAAGGCGTGCAGTAGAAATTATGTTGCAGTCAACAAAAAACCATTTAGGTGATGTTTATGCGTGTGATGCTGGAACAGTAGAATTTCATTATACAGCACGTGCAAGTGTAGCGTTGGAAAAAGCTTATGGAGCGAAACAAGGAAAATCGTTTGGAATTGTTTTAGGTGCGCCAGCAGCGGTTGGATTAGTCATGGCAGATACAGCATTAAAGACAGCGAGTGTTGATATTGTAAATTTTGTGTCGATTGAGCAAGCAAGTTATGCAAATGAAATTGCAGTGACGTTTACAGGTGATTCTGGAGCGGTACGTCAATCAGTTATTGCAGCCCGTGAAGTCGGTATTAATATTTTACGTTCAATGGGATGTGAGCCGACTTCACTTGGAAATCCAAGTTTTTAATCGAAGTAGGGGTATAATTCCTCAAGGCTCTGCCTCATATGCACTCATTTAAGAGAAAAGATTGTAACTTCAAGGGATTTTCCGTTTCACAAAGAATAATATCATCAGAAATTTACCTTTTCTACTTCTTTTGGTGATTGATTTATATGCCAATTCAGAGTAGAACCCTTGATATTACTTACATTTGAGACTAAGTTAGTGCCAATGAGGCTCTGCCCCGTGAAAATCTTTTTTAGCACTCTGTGCCACTGACCCAGATACCCCGCCCGAAGGGGGAAAGTCTCCAGTGGGGAGTTTGGTCTCTGTTCTGGGGTAATTCATCCGAGGAAGCAAGGCAATAAAAAAAGAGATGAAAGCAGACACGATAAGCTTTCGTAGATAAGAAATATCAGATTATTTTTTAAAATATGAACAGACATATAAAACAATTATTTCAGCAAAAAGTTTTATGATTCAAAGATTAGTTAAGGAGGAAGTGTAGTGCAATTAGATAAGGATTTATTTTCGGTGCAAGAGGCGCGTCAGCTAGTGGTTCAAGCGAAAAAAGCGCAGGAATTGTTAGCTGAAATGTCGACAGCACAAATTGATAATATTGTTGAACATATGGCTCGAACGGTTAGTAAGTATGCAGAAGAATTAGCGAAAATGACACAACAAGAAACAGGTTTTGGTAAGTGGGAAGATAAAACTGTAAAAAATCTTTTTGCTAGTCAACATGTTTATGAATACATTAAGGATATGAAAGTTTTAGGTATCATCGAAGAAAATTTTCAAGAAAAAACGATGGATGTTGGTGTACCAGTTGGTGTAATTTGTGCGTTGATCCCTTCAACAAACCCAACTTCAACGGCAATCTATAAGACGCTTATTGCTATCAAGGCGGGTAATGGTATTGTATTTTCGCCACATCCTAATGCGCGTGAATGTAGTAAGCGAACGATCGAAATTTTACGAAATGCAGCAGTGGAAGCTGGAGCTCCTGAAGGTATTGTTGGCTATTTAAAAAATTTATCATTGCCAGGAACAAAAGAATTGATGCACCATAAGGATATTGCCATGATTCTAGCAACAGGTGGAGAAGCAATGGTGCGTGCAGCATATGCTTCAGGAAAGCCAACCATCAGTGGTGGTCCAGGAAATGGTCCAGCCTTTATTGAACGTTCGGCTAATATTAACCAAGCAGTGCGTCACATTGTTGAAAGTAAAACATTTGATAATGGTGTGATTTGTGCATCGGAACAATCAATTATTGTAGAAGAATTCATTTTAGCAGAAGTTAAGCAAGAGTTATTGCATCATCGTGCTTACTTCATGACAAAGGTTGAATCAGATCAATTAGGGAAGTNTTTATTGCGGTCAAACGGCATGATTAATGCGGAAGTAGTTGGGAAACCAGCAACATTCTTAGCAGAAAAGGCTGGATTTAATGTCCCAGCTGGTACGACTGTTTTGATTTCTGAACAAGATAATTGTCCAATTAGTTACACAAATCCATATTCACGTGAGAAATTGTGTCCTGTCTTGGCTTTTTATGTGGAGAAGAATTGGGAAGCGGCGTGTGCACGTTGCATTGAATTGTTAACTAATGAAGGAAAAGGACATACGTTGGTTATCCATACACAAAATGAAGAAGTTGTTCGTGAATTTGCGCTACATAAACCAGTCTATCGAATGCTAGTTAATACACCTGCAGCGCTTGGTGGTATTGGAGCAACGACAAATATTGCCCCTGCATTAACATTAGGTTGCGGTGCAGCTGGTAATGGATCATCTTCTGATAATGTATCACCATTTCACCTTGTCAATATCCGCAAGGTTGGCTACGGTGTTCGCGAATTATCACAACTTCGTCCAGATGTAGGGAGTGTGTCATCTCCAATAAGTGGGATAAATAATGGATTGAATTCGACTCATAATGATGAGTTAGTAGACGTGCTACAGAAGTTGTTGGTATCGCTATCGGAGGATGAGGCATGATTTTAGCCAAGGTTGTCGGTCGAATTGTTTCAAATCAAAAATCAGTAGAATTGACTGGTTCAAAATTGTTGTTGGTACAAAAAATTGATCGGCACGAGAAATTACGTGAAGATGTTCATGTCGCCATTGATCGTGTTGGTGCAGGTTCAGGTGATGTGGTGCTAGTTGGCGAGTGGTCAGTGCCAGAGAGTCGAAATATTTATCAAGATAATATGTCAATTATTGCAATTGTTGAGAAAATTCAAAATGATGAGTGAGGTGGATGATTTGCCAAGATTCAATTTAAAGACGGATGTTAACTTTGGTGTTGGGGCACTTGATTGCTTGCGCTTGCTTAGCGGAAGCGAGGCATTTGTTGTTGCGGATGAAATGATGGAAAAATTGGGATTTGTAAAATCTGTGATTGATACGTTGCAAGCAACTGGATTTACATGTATGACATTTAAAGATGTTTTGCCAGATCCAGACATCAAGATGGTGACACGCGGACTTGAACGGATGATGGTGCAATCACCTGATGTCATAGTTGCAGTTGGTGGTGGATCAGTTATCGATACTGCAAAAGGAATCTTGTATACATACGCAAAATTGCATGAAGATGCAATGGTTAAGTTGCCAAAATTAGTGGCGATTCCAACGACGAGTGGTACAGGATCAGAGGTGACAGCATTTTCGGTTATTACGGTTAATGGTGAGAAATTATGTTTGGTTGATGAGTTGATGACACCAGATTATGCCATTGTTGACCCAAATTTTGTTTCCTCGGTTCCAGAATCTGTGACGGCAGATACAGGACTAGATGCATTGTCACACGCAATTGAGGCATATGTATCAACTCAAGCGACAGATTTTACTGATGCGTTGGCTGAGAAGGCCATCAAATTATTGTTTGATTATTTATTGCCAATATGCAGCAATGGACGTGACATGGTTGGGCGTGAGAAAGTGCACAATGCATCTTGTATGGCTGGAATCGCTTTTACAAATGCATCACTTGGAATTACGCATAGTATTGCACATGCGGTTGGTGGGTTATTCCATTTACCACACGGACGTGCGATTGGTATTATGTTACCACATGTTGTGGCGTATAATGCAGATTTAGCTAACGGTGCCGAGACATTAGCGGCGAAAAAATACGCACATTTGGCAAAAATTATTGGCTTACCAACAACAAATACGATAGAGGGTTGCCAAAATTTCATTTGTGCCATCCAAGTATTGCTCAAGGAGTTGGGTGTTAAATCAGCATTTAATGATTATCAGGTTGATCAATTGGAGTATCAGGAAAAACTTTCCATAATTGCCCAACTTGCACTGGACGATAATTGTACGCCAACGAATCCAAGAACACCAACGGTGGCTGACATCATAGAATTAGCGAAGAAAGCTTACTAAATGAAAAGGAGGCGGAAAATGCATGGTAAATACGGAGATGATGGAAAAAATTCACAACGCAACAAAGAATTTATCCTCGAATGAATCATCGGAATTAATCAAGTTGTTTTCGAGTATGGCAAATGAATTGAGTACTGGTAATATGATAAATAATTCATCGAAAAATCTAGTTAATCATGTGGTAAATGAACCTTTAGAGACTGACAAAATTGTAGAAGTCGATGCGGAGCTTGCTAATATTAGCCCTCGTTTAGCGCGACTTAAAGCACAATATTTAGCAGTTCGCCCAAGCATTACAGCATATCGTGCAAAGGCGACAACCGAAACATTCAAAGAACATTACGGGTTGCCACGAAACATGCTACGTGCAAAAGCATTTAAGCGAGCATGTGAAACTGCACCTATGTTAATCCAGCCAGATGAGCTAATTGTTGGACATCCGTGTGGAAAACCACGAGCAGGAGCTCCTTCACCAGAAATAGCATGGCGTTGGATTCGTGATGAACTAGATACGATGTCGACAAGACCACAGGATCCGTTTGAGATTACTGAAGAGACGAAAAAAGTTTTTGTAGAAGAAGTTTTTCCATTTTGGGAAGGACGCTCTCTCGATGAAATTTGCCAGAGTCAGTATGCAGAGGCAGGACTTTGGGAGTTTTCTGGCGAAGCATTCGTTAGTGATTTATCTTATCATCAGATTAATGGTGGTGGCGATACATGTCCAGGATACGATGTCATTTTGCTTAAGAAGGGGATTAACGGATTATGTGTTGAAGCCGAGGCGAAATTGAAGACATTATCGATGGAAAATCCAGACGATATTTCTAAAATTTATTTTTACAAGGCTGCCATTGAGACGTGTGATGGGATTTTGATTTATACCAAGCGCCTTTTGCAACATGCGAATGAATTAGCAACACGTGAGCTAGATAGTAAGCGTAAGGCGGAATTGCTAGAACTTGCTGATATGTTACTTCGAGTACCAGCAAATCCACCACAGACGCTCCATGAAGCGCTGCAAGCTATTTGGACAGTGCAATCATTATTTGTCATTGAAGAAAATCAGACAGGAATTTCACTCGGTCGCCTTGATCAATATTTGTATCCATTCTATGAAGCTGATATCTCAGCAGGCCGTTTGACTGAGGCCGAAGCTATTGAATTAATTGGCTGCTTGTTGATTAAATGCTCTGAATATACATGGACAACGAACGAAGGTGGAGCTAAGTATTTTGCAGGTTATCAGCCATTTGTCAATTGTACGGTTGGAGGTCAGAAGCGAATAGGTGGTGATGCAACCAATGATTTGACCTATGTCATTATGGATGCAGTTCGTCATACAAAGGTATATCAACCATCCCTAGCTTGTAGAATTCATAATCAATCACCACATAAATATCTGAAAAAAATTGTTGAAGTTATTAAAGCAGGAATGGGATTTCCAGCATGTCATTTTGATGACTCACATATTAAAATCATGTTGTCAAAAGGATTTTCAATGGAAGACGCACGCGACTATGCATTAATGGGCTGTGTTGAACCACAAAAATCTGGACGTATTTATCAATGGACTTCTACTGGTTATACACAGTGGCCAATCGCCATTGAATTTGCACTTAATCGTGGGATGATGAAATTTCATGGATCGAGGCAAGGAATTGATACTGGTGATCTAGGTCAATTGAAGACCTATGAAGAATTTGAAGCAACGGTTAAACAACAAATTGGTCACATTACGAAACTATCAGCTATTGGCACGATTATAAGTCAACGTATGCACCGCGAATTAGCGCCAAAGCCATTGATGTCCTTAATGATAGAAGGTTGTATGGAATCAGGACTTGACGTTGCAGAAGGTGGCGCAATGGTTAATGTGGGTCCAGGTCTAATTTGGTCAGGGCTTGGCACATACGTTGATTCTATGGCAGCTATTAAAAAATTAGTTTTTGAGGAACGAAAATACACGTTGGATCAAATGCGTGATGCTCTTGATGCTGATTTTGATGGTTATCAATCGCTATATAACGACTGTGTTAATGCACCGAAGTATGGTAATGATGATGACTTTGTTGACTTAATTGCCACCGATTTAATCAATTGGACTGAGACGGAATGTCAAAAATACGATATGCTCTATTCGAAAATGAGCCATGGTACCTTGTCAATCTCAAACAATACACCGATTGGCGAATTAACTGGTGCGATGCCAAATGGACGGAAAGCATGGTCACCATTGTCGGATGGAATTAGCCCGACGCAAGGCGCAGATAAGTTAGGACCAACAGCCATTATTAAATCAGTGAGTAAAATTGGCGTTGAATCAATGACCATCGGGATGGTTCATAACTTTAAACTCCTCCAAGGATTACTAGAAACACCAGAAGGAGAAAATGGATTGATTACAATGCTAAGAACGGCTTCAATTTTAGGCAATGGTCAAATGCAATTTAGTTATGTTGACAACGATTTATTAATCAAAGCACAGCAAAATCCAGAAAAATATCGTGATCTGATTGTACGTGTTGCAGGCTATAGTGCTTATTTCGTAGAGTTATGTAAAGAAGTTCAAGATGAAATCATTAGCCGTACGGTGTTAGAACGTTTTTAAGGGATTAGGATTATGCTACCAGTTATACTGATTTAAGTTTAAAAATGTATATAACTCTCAAATGAGGGCATCAAGTTCATTATTAATTGAGATTGATTAGGCTTCAATTTTAAAACTTAAATAATATTAAATGCTATCTTGTTTGGTGGTGAAATTAAAAATGAATTTAAAATATGTTTAAAGTCATTGCTAAGAAATTAATCTCTCAATCTACGCGCGAGCCCATAAATTTTCGTATTTTAATGCGATGAGGCAATGATTTCATTTTTGAAAAAATGATTACGGTTACCTATTGCAACAGGAGCTTTGCGACAAAGGAGTAATTAATAGGCGTACATCTTTGGGGTGCTATCGCTTATTGTCTTTATTTTGTGGGTGTGTGAAACCTAAGCATCAAAATAAGTATATAAAAGGTGGGATATAGTACTGGACAAATAATGAACGTATAAAAAATGCATCAAATCAATGAGGAGGTAGCACATGAAATCGGCAGATTTAGCAAAACAAAAATATGCATCAAACTTTTTTAGAAAGGGGATTACTGTTGCCATCATGTCAGGGATTGCTTACGGTTTGTACGTAGCGTTTATCTATTTGGCAATGACACGAGGTGTCTGGGAGAATTGGTATTCACCCGAGCAAACGTTTCTAACAATATTCTTTGTTACATACGTATTAGGATCGTTGGGGAGTGCCATCAACTATACGATGAGCGCAATGTGGGCAATGGGATTTGCAACTTTTAGAGGAAAAATCAGGGATCTTTTTAGTAGCATGAAATCTCGACCTGGAAAAGTTTTAATCATTGCTTCCCTCGTAGGTGGTCCTATCTCTACTAGTGCTTTCATTATCGGTATGCAAATGGCTGGATCTATCGTTGTTCCAATTACAGCACTCTGTCCTGCGATTGGTGCTATTTTAGGAAAAGTATTCTATAAGCAAAAATTAACACTACGTATGATGTTCGGCATTTCTCTTTGCTTATTTGCAGCATTTCTAATTGGTCTACAAGCAATAGAACCTGATGCACCACCAATGATGCTCGCAGGTATCTTAATTGCTTCGATTGCAGCATTTGGTTGGGGATTTGAAGGCGCAATTGCTGGCTATGGTACGGCGATGGTTGATTATGAGATTGGAATTGTTATTCGTCAGGCCGTTTCTGGTTTGTCTGGTTTAATCATCCTTACACCATTATTTGCCCTAATCGGTGGTGATGTGGGATTGAGCTTTAGCTTACTGGGTCAGGCTTTAACAAATTGGGACTCCATGCAATTTTTCTTAATCAGTAGTTTCTTCTGTGTATTTGCTTTTAGTCTTTGGTACAAAGGGAATGCCATGTCTGGAACAGCTTTAGGTATGGCATGTAATGGTGCATTCGCTTTTTGGGGACCTTTCTTTACATGGATTTTAATGGGGGTTATTGTCGGGTACGATGGCTATGCATTGCCGCCTGTTGCATGGGTTTCTGCAATTATCATGGTTATTGGAATCTGGTTTATCGCTGTCAACCCATTAGACTTATTTAGAAAAAAAGGAGAGTAGCCAAATGAAACTACCATTAAATTTAGCGATTATTAAACATTTTACAACTGTAAAAGAAGCTTGTGCAGAAGATGTGATGAAAGCACTTAAAAAGGAGTATCATGGTTTTAGAATGCTCAACCCGAAATCGGTCTACGAAACCTTGTTTACTGCTGAAATAAATGGTTTTTTAAAAGAAACACGCTACGAACTAGATGGAGACAATTTGAAAGTATTTTACCATGCATCTGAAGAAGGAAAATCGATTATTAGCAAGTATATTCCAGATTAAAAAATAATGTTCTCAAGAAAGGAGGGTGGAAAGGTTGAAAGAACAAAAAGGTCGTATTTTTAATATTCAAAAGTATTCAATTCATGACGGCGATGGTGTTCGGACGCTTGTATTCTTTAAAGGATGCCCCCTTTCTTGTAAATGGTGTTCCAATCCAGAGGGGATTTCTTACAAGTTTGAAGTGATGAAGAACCACGATGCTTGTATTACTTGTGGAAAATGTGCCCAGGTGTGTCCACGAGCTATCCATAAGCAAAAGACTGATTTAACAGGTAAAATGACTCATTTTATTGATCGCAAGTTAATTTGTTCAGGGTGTAGGTTATGTGAAGGAGCTTGTTCACATAAAGCACTAGAGATTGCAGGGCAAGATAAAACCATCAAACAAATCCTAGATGTTTTATTGCAAGATGCGTTGTTTTATTTGAGTTCAGGTGGAGGCATTACGCTTGGCGGCGGAGAAGTAACAGCTCAGGGAGAATTTGCTGTGAATTTATTAAAGGAAGCAAAAATGGAAGGGCTTAACACTGCGATTGAGACATGCGGTTATACTTCACAGAAGGTGATTGAGAATTTTGCTCAATACACAGATTTATTTTTATTTGATTTGAAAGTTATGAATTCCGATCGTCATCAGCACCTCGTCGGTGTACGTAATGAGCGTGTGTTAGCGAATTTAGAATATTTACTTGAGAGAGGTTCACGTGTTTCGATTCGAATACCGTTGATTAAGGGACTGAACGATTCACATGAGGAACTATCTATGGTAATGGACTATATCAAACGAATAAGTGATGGAAAAGATAATCTAAACTCAGTTGACATTTTGCCATACCATAAACTAGGAGTAGCAAAATATGAGAAATTGGATTTGACGTATCCTTTACTACATCAAGATTTATCTTACACCGATGGCGAATTAGACCGAATTGTCAAATTTTTGGCTACGACCGGACTACCAGTAAAATTGATGAAACATTAGATCGTGTCGACACAGGTCAGAATGCCAGAATTTTAGCTTATTTGCTTTTAGACAAGGCAAGATTTTGTAGGCATATCGGGCATATGTCAAAGAATTTTAACGACGGATGAACGTAAATCGATAAAAAGATAATGTTTTTATTCTTGAGTTGACACGACCTAGGATAGGGCTCGGGGTTGACGCAGAGTATATCACTCTATGTCAACCCCTGTTTCAAAATAGAATTAATACTGATGAACTTTTAAAAGAAAACTTTGGAATGAATTTCTAAATGGGCATATAATCCCTAATAGTTACACCTCGCAGATTTCCTTAAATTTCTCACATTCAAAAATAAATCCTTATGGTGTATTGATTTGTTGAATGCTCTAATATTTTTCGGAAATCTGACGCGTTCAGTTTCACTTTTAATCGTAGTATGGGTATAATTCCCCGAGGCTCTGCCTCGTAGAAATCTTCTTGTGGCACCCCGTGCCACTGACTCAGATACCCCGCCCGAAGGGGGAAAG
>JGI990J12352_1000061_pt1 | contig 22476 bp, 17 predicted proteins | sample Intmic4MA4BA4MSA_FD_12352 | JGI IMG/M metagenome (IMG submission 12352) | reverse complement strand
TGTAGTGCTTGTGGCAGGTAAAGGTGCAGAAAATTATATAGAAGTAGGCAGCGATAAAATTCCTTATAATGACGAAGAATATATTATGAGTTTAATAGAAAGGCAAAAATTATAAACCAAAGAGCAAAATACCGTGCTATGTGTGTCAATACTGATAAATATGTCACACATAGTACGTGTTTTGTATGAAACAAGGACATTTTAGGGAAAAACTATGTGGCGTACACTTCTTTCATTTTTAACGGCATTTTTACTTACTGTAGTGCTTATGCCGCTTGTTATTAAGTTGTGCAAAAAACTTAAAGCAAGACAAACTATTTTGCACTACGTAGACAACCATCAATCTAAAAGCGGAACGCCTACGATGGGTGGGATAGGTTTTATTATAGCCATAGCCATAGCTACCGTTTTGGCAACTTTGGGTGAAGATAATTCATTGGCTATTGTAGCGGTACTTGCCACAGTTGCTTTTGCGGTTGTGGGCTTTTTAGACGATTTTATAAAAATATTTTTTAAGCAAAACAAGGGCTTGGCAGCTTGGCAAAAAATTGTGTTTCAAAGTGCAATTGCGCTTGTAGTATCGTTATTTGCATTTTATAACGAAGTAATAGCAGGAGAGATATTGATTCCGTTTGCACTCACTCGTACAAGTTTGGGTTGGGCGGCAATACCGCTATTTTTTATTTTATTTTTGGCGTTTACCAATGCCGTAAATTTAACGGACGGACTAGACGGCTTAGCATCTAAAGTAACACTGGTGTATATGCTATTTAATGCAGGACTCATTTTTGTATATGCGCTTGTATTGGGTGACCCACACCCACATCATGGCGAGTATATAAGCCTACTTGTATTTTGTGGAGCAGTCATAGGCGGTATTTTAGGATTTTTATGTTTTAATGGTTTTCCTGCAAAAATCTTTATGGGCGATACAGGTGCGCTTGCGCTGGGCGGTGCAGTAGGTGCATTGGCAGTGGTTTCGGGGCTTAGTTTGTATTCGCCCATGATAGGCATTATGTATGTACTAACTTGCTTGTCGGTGATTATGCAAGTGCTATATTTTAAAGCAACCAAAGGCAAACGTATCTTTTTAATGAGTCCGCTACATCATCATTTTGAGCGAAAAGGACTGCACGAAAACCGTATTGTTACCCTGTATACTGCGGTTACAGCCGCTGTAGGGTCGCTTTGCTTATTAATTACACTTGTGGTAAATGGCATTGGATAAGTTTGCTATCTACAAAAATGCTTTGTTCTTGTTTACGCTCGTCTAAATATAGCTGTAATATATAAAGGATTTGTTGCGGTAGTGTTCGGCACTCTAGCTTAGACAAAATTTTTAGGTCCTGCAAGATGTTGTTGTCTAACATTATGGTAACTTTTGTTTTCATAAGATGTAGTATATCATATGTGTTGGACGTCAATCAATGCGCCCAGTATATTGAACACAATGGTACTATTACGGATAGAAAAGGAACTTTGTGGCAATTTTTTGCGGGTCGCAGAGGACTGCGACCCCTACAAGTGAGTTAAAATCCTTAGGCTCAAAAAATTAATATAAGCATTTTGTACAGGTGGGTTAAAAAACCAATCGTAAATTTTTAAAGCAAACATGTAGGGGTCGCAGTCCCCTGCGACCCGCACGACCCGTAACCCACGCCATATAAATTAAAATCCGCTAAAACCACAAAACCACAAAACCACAAATATAAATTTGCGCCCATCAATCACAAACCCCACAACCGTTCATACTCAAATTTCTCACATGACGTGCGGGTCGCAGAGGACTGCGACCCCTACAAGTGAGTTAAAATCCTTAGGCTCAGAAAATTAGTATAACCATTTTGTACAGGTGGGTTAAAAAACAATCGTAAATTTTTAAAGCAAACATGTAGGGGTCGCAGTCCTCTGCGACCTGCACGACCCGNAANCCACGCCATATAAATTAAAATTCGCTAAAACCANAAAANCACNAATATAAATTTNCGCCCATTATTTTTAGCAATTCNTACATGCTACTCTTATTTAAAATATCATATATGNAACNCCGCTAGCATACAATAGGCTGTCGGGGTTTTTGTATTAANCATTATTTTTTTTGCAAATTCTTAACAAAAAATATAGAAAACTAGGTAATAGTATGGCTAAAATATATAAAGATTTTTTTAATAAAAATGTATTGATAGTGGGGTACGGTGTAAGCGGCAAGGGGGCAGAGATTGCCTTAAAGCATGTCGGTGCGTCCGTATATATTTTAGACGAAAGTAAAGATAAAACGATAATAACACAAAAATTTGTACAAAATTTTGATTGTGCTGTAGTAAGTCCGTCCATATCACTTGCCCATAAAATATACCGTTTTGCGGAAATCTGTGGCATAGAGGTAATGAGTGAAGTAGAGTTAGGTGCAAGGCTTTACAGAGGTACGCTGATAGGAATTACGGGCACCAACGGTAAAACAACCACCGCAAGATTACTAGGGGATATGTTAACTGCAGGCGGTTTATCTACCTGTGTGTGCGGCAATATCGGTTACTCTTTCGCTCAAAGTGTAGTAGAAGAACCGTCGGATTACGCAGTAGTAGAACTTTCTAGTTTTCAGTTAGAGCAAATGGGTACTATTTTAAAGCCTTGTATCGCTATGATTACCAACATATCGCCTGACCATTTAGACCGCCATGGCAATATGGATGCTTACGCATCTGCAAAAAAAAATATAGCAAACAATCAAACAGCAAGCGATACACTTTTACTTTCTTATGATGATATTCCTATCGAATACTTGAATGATTTTACGCCTAAATCTAACGTGTTGTACGTCAGTGTAAAAGAGTGCGTAAAGGGTGCATATCTGCAAGATGGCAATTTGTACTACAAAGAAGAGGCGATTGTACGCAGTGACGCCATTGCTTTGCAAGGCTTACATAACATATCTAATGCATTGTTTTGTATAGCCGCCGCAAAAATTTTAGGTGTAAGCAACGATGCAATCAGAACTGCTTTAATGAATTTTAAGCAAGATTGTCATCGTATTGCGCATGTTGCTACAAAGTATAATAAGCAATTCTTTAACGATTCTAAAGGCACTAATATCGGTGCAACTTTAGCGGCAGCCCGTACTATGCGTGGCATAACAGCGTTAATTTTGGGCGGAAAAGATAAAGGGTATGATTTTGACGTCCTTTTTAAACATTTACCCTCTAGTGTTAGGTATTGTTTTTGTATAGGCGAAACAGCCAATTTACTTATAGAATCTGCAACAAGGAGTGGTTATCCCTATGCGCAAAAAGCAGATTCGTTAGAAGAAGCTGTGCGTTTTAGCATAGCGACAGACGCACAAAACGTGCTATTAAGCCCTGCGTGTTCTAGTTTTGATAGCTTTAAAGATTATAAAGATAGGGGCGAGCAATTTGAGGAAATTGTAAAAAATGTTACATAAAGGAGCGTTAATGAGTTCTACCATAACATCAAAAATTAAATTAAGAGGCATGGCAAAAGCCGAAAAAAAGTCCAGCGACATGCAGCACAAAAGTGGTAAGGTAGATGTAGTGCTTTATGGCGTTACACTTGCATTGGTTGCATTTGGCGTACTGATGGTGTATTCAGCAAGCATGTACAACGCCGAAATCAATTTTGGTAACCGTTTTCATTTTATGTACAAGCAATTGCTAGGCGCAATTTTTGGCATAGGCGCAATGTTTAGTTTAACGTTAATCGATTACCGCAAATTGATTAAAGCACGCTTTGTTATTTTGGGCATATCTATCATTTTATTGATACTTGTATTTGTGCCAGGTATCGGTATTGAAAATTTTGGCGCAAGACGCTGGATTCATTTTCCGTTCTTCACACTGCAACCGTCCGAAATTGCTAAATTTGCGTTTATCATTTTTACCGCCGCATACATGGCAAAGCATTATAAAAAAATGGGTTCTTTTTTAGGAATTTTGCCCGTTTTAGGTGCAGGCTTACTTATTTGTTTACTTATTATTTTAGAGCCTAACATGAGTATTACCATGTGTGTAGGGCTATTGATGTTTGCTATGCTTTTTATGGGTGGCATGAAAATTAAACATTTTGTAATGCTGGCTATCCCGTTTGCAGCACTTATCCCAACTTTAATTTTGATAGAGCCTTACCGCATGAGTCGCCTTATGGCATTTTTAGACCCATGGGAGTCACCTTTAGGGGAAGGATTTCAGTTGATACAATCGTATTACTCATTGGGCAGTGGTGGTTTTTTTGGTTTAGGACTTTTTAATTCTCGTCAAAAATACTTGTTTTTACCGTTTTCAGAAAGTGATTTTATCCTAAGTATTATCGGCGAAGAATTGGGGCTTTTAGGTTGTATGGTGCTTTTTGCAGGCTATGTTTTGCTAATTGCCCGTGCTATTCGCATAGCGCAAAATGCACCCGACAGATTCGGGTGCTATCTTGCAAGTGGTATAGCGGCAATCATAGCGATTCAAACGCTTGTAAATATTGCCGTTGTTACAGGTTCTATACCGCCTACGGGTTTACCACTGCCGTTTATCAGCAGCGGAAGTTCTTCTTTAATTGTGTTTCTCGCCAGTATCGGTATTTTGCAAAGTATTGCCAGAAACAGCCATAAGAGTGTCCGTGCTCTCGCTAGGTAAAATAGACATATCAGATGATGCAAGGATTGCGCTTGTATCTCCTGCAATTTCTTTTGCTAGAGGGAGAGAGTTGCCGGCTACAGAAAGCATTTTAACTACAGATTTGCTAGAAAGTAGAATAGAGCCGCCCATAAGTGCAAACAATGCGTCTGGAGCAAACCAAATCATGTTATATACAAGTGAGTAGGGTAATACTGCCCACGTTTCAGGTGCGTATTGTCCAAAGAAAATTGCACCGCTTAAGACATGTGAAAGATAGCGTGTAGCTACGTATAGTACACCTGCAATAAAAAAAGTTGCTTGTAAATCTTGGTTATGTTTGTTTGCCCAGCGTCGTGAAAATATACCAAAAAAGATAAGTGCCATATAAGGAATTACATAATCAAGTATAGCACTAAAGAAATGTACAATAGTAGGGCCTTGAATAAATTGAAAGGCTAAAAAAGCACTTACAACTACCATGCCTTTTTTGTAACCGAAAAAGAAACAGTATAACATAATGGCAGTGCTGCTGGCAAGCGTAGCTCGCCCTCCCATGGGCATGCGTATGCTTACATAACTTAGTGCAATAGAAACACCTAGTGTAATTGCACCGTATGTTAGATCACGGGTAGTAAACAAATTTTTGTTTTTCTTTTGTGATTTATGGTTTAAAACGCAAAATGTAACTATAGCTGCTACAAGTAATACGCTAAACGCAATAATGCCGCCAAGTACAAATCCGTTCATTTCAAAAGGGTCTAATCCACGCCAAAATGGACGCCCTTCACCTCTGATGTCAAACATCATTCACTTCCTTTACTTGCTATAACTATAAAAACGGCTTTTTCTAAAATATATAGAAAAAGCCGTTAACTATTGCATTAAAAAATTTTACAATAAGCTATGCTTTCCCTACGTTGTGTTAACATACAGGTTCACAGGGTATAATCTCAGCCACCGTTTTTAGGCAGCACCCCTAAGCAAGTGAACACAGTATAAGGCAATAATACAGATACGTCAAGCAATTTTATCATATTGTTCGGGAAAAAATTGCATATATTTCCATAAGGAATATTTTCCCTATAATCTATAATAGATGTTACTACATGAAAGGATAAAAGAAATTAGAGAAATCGAAGGTTTTACTAGGCAACAACTGGCGGANGCAATAGATGTTGATGTTAAGTCTATCTGGAATTGGGAAAACAAACTNTCAGACCCTAGAGCTAGTCAAGTTTTAAAGATAGCAGAAGTGTTTGATGTAACCACAGATTATTTATTTGGTAGAGATTATTAAGGATACGTTACAGATATGAAATTACACGAAAGAATTAAAGAGTTGCGAGAAAAAAAAAGAACTTTCTAGGCGAGAATTAGCGAATGTTATTGGTGTGGATTGTAAATCTATTTGGAGCTGGGAGCATAAACAATACGAACCTAAAGCAAGCGTAATTTATAAAATGGCAGAATTTTTTAATGTAAGTACGGATTATTTGTTTGGTAAAGAATAAGACTGTGTTAAATTTTGATGATGATAATCGTTACCCTGCAAGTGCAAATTATCATTAATATTTAGAACCACCCGATATTGTGTGGGTCGCACCACAATTGGGTTAAAATCAATTATGATTCATATAACAATCTTGTAGCGATACACTTTCGTGCCACCTGCATAATATCTAGAAACCATCATAAAAATTTAACACATCTAACACTGTTAAAAATATAAATAAATCTGCATGCAAAAGAAAAACCTTAAAAAAAGCACCAAAATATTACATAATTTTTTGCCGATAGCAATATTTGCATTGGTTTCGGTTTTGTTTTTTGCGTTCCTTTTTTGGTTTGGCATGCGCTCCACCTTTATTATAGAGGTAGATTTAGGTGGAGGGATAGCCATAGAAACGATTTTCCCGCCTGACAATCCATCTTCTAATCTACCACCCATTTTGCCACCCCCTGATTTTGAACCCCCTAATCATACTTTACCTGACAATCCTCACGAAAAACCTAATCAAGAACTTCCCGACAATGGTACAGACGATGGGTATGACGATTATGATAACGGTATGGACGATGGGTATGATGATTATGACGATGATTATGATAACAATAACAAAGAAGAGCCTTTGCCGCCTATTCCTGTTTATTTATTGCACAATATATACTACACAGCGTTTGCAGGTAGTTTTGGTATGATTTTTGATACGCAAACTCGTACCACCGATTTTATTTTTATACGAGAAGGGCAAACGTTCGTTTTAAATGCTACATTTATGGTAATAGGTACAAATCGTTTAAGTGTAGAGGTGTTGCTGAGCGATGTTGATAATATTAAAACAATATCTTTTACAGTTGATGTTTTGTTAGGTTCTGTTACGATACAAGGTCAAGATTTTTTAGATTATATAGGATACGTTAATCCGTTTGCTCCTGATGCGCTAACGCTGCATGCCGATTGGCTGGGCTAAACATAAATTGTAGGCAGTGTCAAATTTTTATGATAACTCACTGTACCTACAACTAAAAAGCAACATTAAAATGTAAAATCCCAAATTTTAAAATACTGTGGCGTAACTCTACAATAAAAATAGGGCAGTGCTACCATTTTCATGATAGTTTCTAGTATTGTATGGGTCGTAGAAGCCTTCGAATGCTACAAGATTGCTGCGTCAGTTGCGTGTTAGATTTGCACTCATCTCTACAAGAGTGTTGCATCAATTGCAAATTTACAGGTGGGTAAGTCGTAAAATTCAAAAACTGTAGTGTAAGTATGTATCTTCAACTACAGTTTTTCTTTTGTGTAACTACCTAAAAATTTATAAAATTGTGTCATGTTTTTTATTTGTTTTAGTGCATAGGCAACTTTTGTATTTAATACGTTGCCTAATACGTCTACAATGAAAATATATCTGCCTAATTCCGATTTGTGTGGGCGAGATTCTATATGCGTCATATTTAGATTCTGGTAGTTTAAAACTTGCAAAAATTCTAATAAGGCACCAGGGCGGTTTTGTACCTCAAAAGCTAAAGAGAACTTATCGTGTGTAATGTCTGGTTGGTTCTTTTTGCTTACAACCACAAAACGTGTGCGGTTACTTTGTGTGTCATTTAGCGAAGAATCGGATAGCTGTAGACCCATTGTGCATAAATGCTCTCCGCCAATTGCTGCGCAAAAGGGGTTTTGTATGCAGGTTACCGCCGCTGAGGTGCTTTCTTTAAAGACAATAGTAGCGTTAGGAAATTGCGTTTTTAACGAGTTGCGACACTGCCCATAGGGTTGCCAATGGGTGTAAATAGTGTGTATTTTTTTAAAATCTGCTTGCGCTTGAGCAATCAAAAAATTATCAATAGGTATAGAAAATTCTACATTGATATAAAGGTTTCTGTTAAAAATTAGACCGTCTGTTACTTCGTTTACAGCACCCTCGATAGAATTTTCAACAGGTACAACGGCACAATCGCATAGGTTATTTTGCACACGGTCTAATACTTCTAAGAAATTAGGGTAGGGTAAAAGCATATCATCGGTTTTCATGATACGTTTGGCTGCTAAAAAGGAATAGCTGTTTTCAGGGCCTAGATATGCGATTTTTTTCATGAATGATGCTGCGTCTTAGTAGGGAATGATAGCGGGTTGTAATTTATAATGCTTCCGCAATTTCGTATAAAAGTCTTTCTGTTTTATCCCAGCCTAAGCATTCGTCTGTGATAGATTTTCCGTACACGTTTTCGCCGATTTCTTGACGTCCGTCCTCTAGGTAGCTTTCTACCATAAAGCCTTTAAAAAACTTTGCGTAGGTTTGGTCGTGTTTGATATTAAATAAAATTTCACGCACGATTCTAACTTGATTGAGTGCGTATTTGTTAGAATTAGAGTGGTTAACGTCTATGATGGCAGCAGGGTTTTTAAGTCCGCTTTTTTCGTATTGATGGGCAAAATTTACTACATCGTCATAATGATAGTTTTGCACATTATCGCCATGTAGGTTTACTGCACCACGCAAAATGGCATGTGCATAGGGGTTGCCGTCGGTTTTAACTTGCCACCCAAAATATTTAAATTCGTTTTCGATTTGTGCAGCGTAAATAGAGTTTAAAAGTATGTTCATGCTACCGTTCATGGGGTTTTTAACACCTACAGGCACATCTATTCCACTCGCTACAAGACGATGGTATTGGTTTTCGGTGCTACGTGCGCCAATAGCAACGTAGCTTAGTAAATCCTCTACATAGTCGTAATTTTCGGGATAAAGCATCTCGTCTGCAGCGGTTAGTCCGCTTTCGTTGATGGCTCTAATCAACATTTTACGCATTTTTCCGATACCGTCTGTAATGTCTGTGCCTTTTTTAGGGTCAGGGTTATGAAATATGCCCTTATAACCCTCGCCTTTGGTGCGAGGTTTGCTGGTGTAAATTCTAGGCACAAGCATAAGTTTAGATTTTACTTTATCGTAAACTTTAGCAAGGCGTGCCACATAATCACATACGGCATCTTCGTTGTCGGCACTACAAGGCCCAATAATTACAATTTTACGTGGGTCTTTGCCTGCAATAATATTGCGTAATTCTTGGTCACGTTCTTGTTTGATTTTTACTAATTTAGGCGCAAGACTGTTTTGTGCTTTAAGCACTTCAGGCTCGGGAATTTGCGTAATTTTTTTAAACATAAGTTTTTCCTTTCATGCTTTAAGGCATTCGTGTATGGGTTTTAAAACGAAAGTCCGCTACAAATGCATAGCGAACTTTGTATTCTAGGCAAGATACCTTTGTGGTGTATTGGTGGGCCCTCAGGGACTTGAACCCCGGACCAACCGGTTATGAGCCGGCCGCTCTAACCAACTGAGCTAAGAGCCCACAAATAAGAACTTCTATACTATACTATAAATAAAAAGGGTAGTCAAGGAAAAAATTGCCTATACTAAAGTTTTTTTGTAATTATGTTTGGTTTTAAGGGTAAATAGTATACTTAGCAATGTTAACGTGTTACACTGTTGTTAGGAGTTAAACTCAATGAGTTGTTAAAGTAAATGGTTTTATTGGCAATTTATGCTGTGTGTGGTATCAAAAAAATCTACTACAATCCATCTTTGATTTGAAAACTCATTGAGTATATAGACGTTGCAAATTCCCTAAATTTACGTACTACGTCAGACATAATTCATGAAAACTATTATTTTAGCAAGCAATAACAAAGATAAAGTGGCAGAAATTTCCGCAATGGCTGGGGATAGGTTTAAAATTATTTCTATGAAAGAGGCTGGAATAGAGGCAGATTTTGACGAAACAGGAACCACTTTTAAAGAGAATGCTTTGATAAAAGCAAAAGGTTGTTACGCACTTACAAATTTGCCGTGTATTGCAGATGATAGTGGTTTGTGTGTAGACGCATTGGGCGGTGAGCCTGGGGTGTATACTGCCGAGTATGCGGCAAGGGTGTATCAAGCGCAAGGAAAAAGTGATGCGCTTAAAAATATTGGGCATTATAGCCAAAACATGAGTGACGCCAACGTAGATGTGTTATTACACAACATGAAAGAGATTGCAGATAGGCGGGCCAAGTTTGTGTGTTGCATGGTATATTATGATGGCAAAGATACCTTTGTTGCTACGGGCGAAACCCATGGGGAAATTCAGCAAGAGCGTATAGGAACGGGTGGTTTTGGTTACGACCCTATATTCTACTCGCATGAAGTGCACATGAGTTTCGGCTTAGCGTCGTTTATGCTTAAAAACTCGGTGAGTCATCGTCGCCGTGCCTTAGAGGGTTTGTTTAAGCGTATAATGTAGTTTTGCTTTTGGGTAAATAAGCCACGTGAGCAACGAAAAATCGGTCTGCTTAATTTGTTTTTAGTATGCGTGTGTAAATGAAATTAGTAGTTATTTTAGAAAAAGTGTGGAAGCGGAAGTTGCGTTTTTTTATTCAAATATTTAGTTGAAAATGAAATCCAAATGTAAGTGTGTAGGATACCTATGTTTACACAGTTTTTGTGAGGGTGTTTTGATTTATGTTTAATCCATGACAAATATTCAATATTCTTGAGCGTTTTACAGTTTGCATTTTAAAAGTTGATATGGTACAATACGCATATGGATTTACAAATTTTAAATAAAGAGCAGCGTGGGGCTGTAGAGGACACAGAAGGCGCATTGTTAGTAACTGCGGGTGCGGGTAGCGGAAAAACCCGTGTTTTAACGTATCGTATTGCGCATCTTATTGAAAATTGTGGGGTAAAGCCGTGGAATATTTTAGCGGTAACGTTCACCAATAAGGCCGCTAAAGAAATGCACGAGCGTCTTGGTAATCTTTTACCAGAAGATGTGCAAACAGGTTCTGTTTGGGCAACCACATTCCATAGTATGTGTGTCAGAATGCTAAGAAAATATGCGGAAAGCATAGGGTATAAGCAAAATTTTTCCATTTATGGGGAGGCTGAAAAAGACCGACTTATAAAAAGAGTGCTTAAAGAAATGCAAAGTAGTACCGATGAGTGTAAAGAAATTTCTTCTAATATTTCGGATGCAAAAAGCAAAGGTTTAACGCCTGACGCATATTATAAAGAAAACGATTTTAGGGAAAACTCAGGATTAGTTCATGAAGTGTTTTCAAAGTATGAGTTAGAAATGAAAAAAAGCAACGCATTTGATTTTGATGACCTTCTACTAAAAGCTCTTGAATTGTTGGATACATCTGAGTTGGCTTGCAATTTCTATCAAGACAAATTTAGGTATGTTCATGTAGACGAATTTCAAGATACCAACGATGTGCAATATAGAATCATAAAAAAATTGGCACAAAAGCACGGCAATATTATGTGTGTGGGCGATGAAGACCAAAGTATTTATAGTTGGCGTGGGGCAAGTGCAGGAGTTGTGCGCACGTTTATCAAAGATTTTAACGCTAAATCATATAAGCTAGAGCAAAATTATCGTTCTACCAAAAAGATACTTGCGCTTGCCAATAAGGTTATTTTAAATAACGAGGATAGAATAGAAAAAAACCTTTGGACGGAAAATGTAGAGGGTGCAGATGTGGAAACATATGTGGCGCAATCTGAAGCGGAAGAAGCCGAGTATGTAGTGCGTAACATTCTACGTTTAAAAAAAGAGGTTGATGTAACATCACGCTCTAAACCGTATGATTTTTCAGATTTTGCTATTTTGGTGCGGGTAAATGCCATCACCCGCTCATTTGAGGAAAAGTGTATACAGTATGGTATCCCGTACAAAATTACAGGCGGATTTAAATTTTACGAACGTAAAGAAATTAAAGATATTTTAGCGTACTTGCGTATTGCCACCAATCCCGAAGATTCCGAGGCAATTGTTAGGGTTATTAATTTTCCTAAAAGAGGGATTGGTGATGCAGCGGTGGCACAGTTGTTAAACTATTCTGCCATAACGGGAAAGACGTTGTACGATAGTATTGTTACTGCTAGTGAAAATGAAGACTTACCCAAAGCTTTGTGTAAAAAAATTGCGCCCTTTGCTGCTGTTTTGCATTGCATACAAAAGGCGATTCAAGAGTTAGACGTGTGTGAGCTAACCCGCTATTTGGTGAAGCTGTTGGATTTAAAAACGGTGTATCAAGAGGACACCGAAGAGAATGCAAATCGTAAATTAAATATTAAAGAACTGATTCATTCTATGGAGATGTACGTAAAGCAAAACCCTGAGTCTACGGTTTTAGAGTATTTGCAAAATGTTTCCTTATATTCTGATACGGACGATATAGACATGAATGCTTCTTGCATAAATATTGCAACAGTGCATGGGGCGAAAGGGCTAGAGTTTGGATGTGTGTTTGTGGTGGGCTTAGAGGAAAATATTTTTCCGATATCTAGAAGTTTGGATAATAAAGAAAATATGGAGGAGGAGAGACGCCTTCTTTACGTTGCGATAACCCGTGCCCAAGAGCGTTTGTTTTTAAGTATGGCGGCAACTCGCTTTTTATACGGGCAACGAAAACCTTCTTTGCCCAGTAGGTTTTTAGAAGAAATGGGGTATGCTGTAGCTAAGCCAACTCCTCGTGTACAGGAGGCATATGGTGGCGGTGGTTATGGTGGTGGATATGGTTATAAAAAATCCCATCATGCTCAAAATACTACAAATACGGGTAGTATGGGTGCAAAAAGCAGTACTATGTCAGGCATAACACGGCATTTGCCTGCAAAAAACACAGATATAGAGTTATCTAATTTTAAAACGGGTATGCGTGTGCGCCATAAAAAGTTTGGCATTGGTGTTATTGCAGAAGTGACGGGCTCTAAAGAAAATTGTTATGCGCAAATAGAGTTTGAAGTAGCAGGTAGGTTGCACTTATCCTTAAATTATGCGCCGTTAGAAATTGTAGATGGAGAGAGTATTTAATATGGATGTTGAACAGCTGGCAGAAATGCAAAAGTGGGTGGATTTACTAAACCAATACGCCTATGAGTATTATGTTTGTGATAATCCAACTGTTTCGGACTTTGAGTACGACAAGTTGTATGATGCATTGGTTGCCTTAGAGTTAACACTGGGTGTGATTTTACCCGATTCACCCACAAGAAAGGTGGGTGGTGAGCCGTCAGAAAAATTTATAAGACATACGCATAAATCTAGGTTGTATAGTTTAGATAAGTGTAACCATTTTGACGAGTTACGTGTCTGGTGCGAAAAAATCAACCAGTTGGCAGGCGAAGAAGTAGAGTTTTCGTTAGAATATAAGTTAGACGGTCTTAATCTATGTCTGACATACAATAAGGGTTTGCTTCAAAGCGCAGCAACTAGAGGTAATGGTGCTGTGGGTGAGGTGGTTACGCCCCAGGTATCTACCATTCGTTCTGTACCGCTAAAAATAGAGTATCCTGGTTTTGTGGAGGTTCAGGGAGAGGGTTTTATGCGTCTTTCTGCTTTTGAACGCTACAATCAAACGGCGCAGGAACCGTTAAAAAATCCTCGTAATGGGGCAAGCGGTGCTATCCGCAATTTGGATTCTAAAATAACAAGGCAGCGCAATTTAGATGCTGTATTTTACCATGTTAATTATATTGACGGTGATGTGGGCAAGCAGCACGTATCTTCCCAATCTGATACGATTACATTTTTAAAAAATAATCGTTTCCGCACAGAAAAAATCTTTACATCTACCTGTATACAAAAAATTATAGATACGATAAAGGCAGTAAGTAAGTCGGATTTGGATTTTGAAATTGATGGCATGGTGGTGAAAGTAAATGACTTTGCGTTAAGAGAACGTTTAGGCTATACGGACAAATTTCCTAAGTGGGCAATAGCGTATAAGTTTGAAGCGCAAGAAACCACAACCCAACTTTTAGATGTGGTGTGGCAATTGGGGCGTACGGGTAAACTAACGCCTGTAGCCGTTTTAGAGCCTGTAGAGCTTGCAGGCGTAACGGTTGCACGTGCTACACTGAATAATTTTGAAGACATTATGCGCAAAAAGGTTGCGATTGGCGTCCGTGTTTTTATACGTCGCTCTAACGATGTAATTCCTGAAATTTTAGGTGTAGCGGATGATTTAGGTGCTTCTTCTGTAGATTATAAAGGCGCAGTGCAAGGGGTTCTAAAAATCACGCAACCTACGCATTGTCCCAGTTGTGGGTTTGCACTTGCCGAGATAGGGGCACACCTGTTTTGCTTAAATAAAAAAGAATGCGCTCCGCAAATTCAAGCAAGGATTGTTCATTTTTGTACTAAGGACTGTATGGATATTGAGGGTGTAAGCGATAAAACCATTGGGCAATTGTATGATGTTTTGGGTGTGCGTCAGTTTTCGGATTTATACAAAATCAAACAAGACGATTTAATGCAGTTGGAAGGCTTTAAAAATAAAAAGGCAAGTAAATTTTTGTTGGCGATAGAAAAAAGCAAAAAAGCACATCTATCAAATTTCTTAAACGCTTTAGGGGTTCCCAACATAGGCAAAAAAGCGGCTAAGGATTTAGCAAGAACTTTTAAAAGTTTAGAGGCTTTGCGTTGTGCGCCCACAGAACGTCTAGTGCAAATTTCGGAAGTAGGTGTTGTGATGGCAGAATCTTTACAAAATTATTTTTTAGAGTATGCAAACGAGTTAGATTCTCTAACTATGTTAGGCATAGTTCCTGTTTTTGAAGAAAAAGAAGTGCAAAACCATTACTTTTCTGGTAAAAAGGTGGTATTGACGGGCACAATCTCTTTGCCTAGAAGGCAAGCAATACAGTTGCTAGAGGGTTGTGGTGCTATTGTGATGGCCTCGGTAACAAAAGATGTAGATGTTGTGATTGCGGGTGAATCGGCGGGTTCTAAGTTAACCAAAGCATTGTCGCTTAACAAAATCATCCTTACTAACGAAGAGTTTGTAAAGCATTTAGGTGATTTACTCCATTAAGTTTATAAGTTGTAGTAGAAAAACACTTGACGTATCTTGTAGTATTTTGTACAATAGCATGATGTTAAGTAATTAAGTAACAAGGAGATTACTATATGATTGGTTTTTCTATTGCAGAGCCGCCGAGGTCTGCCCCTTATGTATTTAAGGGTAGTTTTTTGGGTGCCCCTACCCGTGTTAGTGATTTTTATTTAGATTTTTCTACAGAATGTAGGGCAGAAACCACGATTTATAATGTAATGACTGCTGCGGGTGTATCCTTAAAGCAAGTGGGTGCAAAATACATATTGGCAATACTCACAGAGGTTGTTAATGGGTGTTTAACGCTTGTGCATGCAAAAGATTTTTACAGGATTGCAGAGCGTCTTTTTGGTGTTAAAGCCAAAACGATAGAAATATCGATTATGCGTGCTTTGGCTGCAGCGGGTATGGACCAATTATTGAAACTGAATACGATTTTGGGTGGGATTGTGGTTCAGCCCAAAGATTCTATTGGTGCAGGAGAGTTTTTAAATAATGTTGCTACTCGTTTGTTGATGTTAAAATCACATCAAAGCAATAGGGTGTATTTTGCCTGGAACTAAAAGTTGTAACTTTAAAAAACTTTTAAGTGTGTATGCGATTACGTTAATGTGCATGCTTTTGTTTGCATGCAGTGCTTTTGGCGAGTTGGGCGGTATTGATGATTTTGATTTATTTTTAGAAAACTTGTTGCGTCCTACAGAAAGTGGGCAGGATATGGCACTTCCAAATATAGAGGGTTTTAAACCGATTATAAACGTAGGTTTTGATTTTGGTATGCCTTTTCATGGTGCTTATACTTTTGCAACCTACGACAATTGGAATTTGGTGTTACGTGAGGACGGCACGTTATTTAGGGCGAGAGAAAATTTGACGCACCGTACGCTTGTGTACGATAAAATTGTTTTTAATCAAGCGGGCTTTTATGGTGTAAAAACGATGTTTAGCGATATTGTTGTTGCGCCACAGTTTAACACTATCACGATACGAGGCAAAACGATAGCGGCAACCGACGCATGGGGGCGTACGGATATTTATTATGCGGGTGGCAGAATGCATAGACACTTGCAAGATGTATTATTGTACTCAGAACACATTATTTTGCGTAGCGGATTGCTGTACGATTTGCACTTAAGACGTTTAACTGTAGGGGAATACAGTGTTATGTCTGACATAGTTAATGGTTTTCGTATCATATCATGCGGTTTTCTTTTTGGATTTTCTTATCAAGAGGAAGCACATATTACACCTCAATTTTCTATGGTGCAACATTTTAATAGGGCGGGTTATGCAAGTGTTGTTACACAGCAGGGAAATCATGTTATTATAGACACCCAAGGCAGGGTCGTTTTAACGCAACAAGAGCATAAAATTCCTGTCAGCTTTGATGGTGTGTTTATTGTATTTAGAGATATGTANCGAGGCAATATGTTGGGTATCGCCGACTATACTTTTAGACCANTGGGTGATATTCGATTTTTAGATTTCTACAATCAAAGTATATACCATGGCGATATTGTGGTTTATAATGCACCACAACATGCGCAACGTTTTTTTAGTGTCGGTCAAAATTCGTTTTTGTTGGGTGAGTACGAAAGAATAAGCGTTTTTAAAAATCACTTTTTAGCGAGAGATTTTAGCGGATTGTACACCTTATATGATTTTCAGCTTAGACGTATTGCCAGTGAGGTTGCACATATAGCATTTAATGGACGGGTATTGATGATTAGTTTGCACGGACGTACCTATTTTTTTGCGATAATAGAGGAGAATTGGTGAATAATGTTACACGTAACTAATCAAAAGTGGCTTTTAAAATTGGCAGGAGTATCAAAATTTTACTTAAAACCTCTAGGTTTGATGCGTTTTTTGGTGCACGATAAGCCCTTTGTTGCCTTTGCACACGATGCATTAGAGGGTGAGGTTGCACACCTTAGGCTTAATAAACATGCATGTCGTGATGCTGTAAGGCGTTATCCGAATATTGTGCGTATGTCAGATTTTTATCAATCCGAACGTTGGATTGCGGTACGGGTTAACAAAATGGATGCTAAGTTTTTTAAAGAAATGCTTTTGGCTGCGTATCGCACTGCGGCAGAAGAGATGTCGGATTTATCACGTATCGTATATGCAGATAAAAATCCTATAAAGTATGATTTAGATTATAAAAGAATTTTAGAAGAAGCCCAAATGAACCCCGATATTGACTTTAGTAAAACTTATGTGGATTTAGGAGAAGATAATTAAACAAAACTATTGTTAAGTACAATAAATTATCATGCAGATACAATTTTAAACTTTTTACTAAAGCATGCACTGAATAATTTACGCTTACTTGTGTTATGCTATTGTAGATGTTGTGCAAAGCAACAGTAATATAAGGGGCTAGAAGTGCATATGTGGAAAAAAGTTTTAAATTTGTTAGCGTTTGTGGTGCTGTTTTTTGGCGGTATCAACTGGATGCTCATCGGTATATTTAACCTAAATTTAATATCTACTGTATTTATGGGATATCGTTCTGTAGGCAGTGTTGTAACGTACATTTTAATGGGTGTATCGGCGATTTGGTTGGTGTTAAGTTCTATCGTATCAAATGGCAAGATTCAGTTTGTTCAAGAAAGGTATCGCAGATAAACCACTTAAGCATATTTTTTGGCTTTGTAGGGAGTTTTAAGCGATTATTGCATACCCATCGCTATTGCTTGGCTAGCATTATATGCCCCATGGGGATAATACCAGCCTGTGTCAAGTGTGTGCCACAAAACTTTGTATCGCTGAAAGAAGTATAGTTAATATAGCAAAGTAAGTTAATGGGTGATTTACAATAGCACGATTGCATAGTAATATTAGGTAATGCGTTTTCGTTTAGAAAATAGATTGCCTATTTTTTTTAATGTTTTTTTAATGAAAAATCAGTTGCTTGTTTTCTATAATTTATGTATAATTACGTGGTATGACTTGATGGTTTTGTGTGTTTTACGTATGTTACAGATAATGTTAAGTATTTTTTAACCCAAAGCGCAAGCCCTATGCATACGCTTTCATATGTCGTGTCAGGGTGTGCAAAACCATCAACGGTATTTTACAAGCCTACAAACGGGTTTTTTACTATTTATATTTCAGTCTTAATTTTTAATCTGTAAAGTGGTATAGAAAATTAAGACTAGTCCTAAAAGGGAGAAGTTTTTATACACATGATTATTACATTGGTAGTTGACCAATATAAAAATATAAACAATGGTACGACGGCAACAGCACGTCATCTTTCTGAAAGATTGGTTAAGCGGGGGCATACGGTACGTATCTTAACGGCAAGTAAGGGTGTGGTAGATAAAAACATACAAGAAAATAACATCTTTGTAACAGAAGAACGGATTTTTCCAGGCTTTATGCACTTGATTCATGGTAATGGCATGGTGATTGCTAAGGCAGATAAAAAAGTTATGAGAGAAGCGTTTGAGGGGGCAGACCTTGTACATTTTATGTTTCCGTTTAATCTCATGAAAAAAGGTAAATCTATAGCAGATGCCATGGGTATTCCATCTACTGCTGCGTTTCATATACCGCCTGAACATATTACTTGCAACATCGGCTTAAGGCAATGTAAGCCTCTTTGCTCTACTATATACCGTGCATGGAGAAAACACTTTAACCGATTTAACCATGTACATACACCGTCTATTAAAATGAAAACTATATTGGAAGGATACGGCTATAAGTCTAATATTCACGCAATATCTAATGGCGTAAGTGATGTTTATTGTAAAACCGATTTCCCCAAACCTGCCGAATTAGAAGATAAATTTGTGATTTTGTCTAGCGGTAGGCTAGCCTCAGAGAAACGCCATAAAGATATTGTTAATGCCGTGGCTTTATCTAAATATAACAGCCGTATACAACTTATGTTTTGTGGCAAAGGTACTAAAGAAAAGTCGTTGATAAAGCTAGCAGCAAAAAAACTTGAAAATCCATTAATGATTAAGTTTTGCGATAGGCAAGAATTGTTAAATATAATCAATTATTCTGACCTTTATGTACATGCTTCCGAAGTAGAGGCAGAAGCTATTTCTTGCATGGAGGCATTTGTGTGCGGAACAGTTCCTATCATTGCATCTGCACCCCGCAGTGCAAGCAGTCAGTTTGCGTTGTCAGAGCATAATCTTTTTAAAAGCCGTAATGTAGTAGAATTGGCTGAAAAAATAGATTGGATGATAGAAAACCCGCAAGAAAAAACCAGAATGGAAGAAGAATATTTAGAGTATGGTAAAAATTTTAGGTTAGAGATTTGCGTGGACGCATTAGAAAAAGTTTTTCTTCAAGCGATAGAAGAGAAAGAAGGAAAATAAAAAAATATGCCGATTTTAGACTACGATGGAATAGAGCGTCCTGATAATTTATCTGACCATATGCTTGATGTGCCTACACGAGGTACAAAAAAAATAACCTCGAAAAAGCATATACTGAATAAAAATCTTTTTTATCGTTTTGTAGGATTATTAATTTTACCTGTTCTTTGGCTTGTTTTTTATCCTTTTTTTAAATTAAAATATCGTCTTAAAATCCAAAACAAAGCAGCTTACCGAAAAGTAAAAAAACAAGGTGTCGTGATGGTGGGCAACCATTGCTATACGTTAGATGTTGTTTTATATAATATTCTTACCTGTACCCGTAGAAATTGGTTTACCTCTATCCCCGAAAATTTTCGTATCCCTATATTTGGTACTTTGATAGGTTTATTGGGTGCAATTCCGATTCCTCATGAAATCCCTAATCTAAAACTCTTTAAAGAAATCGTTGAAGAGCGACTGCAAAAGAAACAAATGGTTACTTTTTTTCCTGAGGGTTCTATGTGGCCTAAATATCGCTCTGTTAGACCCTTTAAAAATGGAGCGTTTCGATTTGCGGTACAAAATAACGTGCCCGTATTGCCGATAAGTATCAGTATGCGTATCAAGCATAAAAAAAACGGCAAAAAAAAGTATCGCTTTTTTGCTACCTACGCAGAACCCATTTTCCCCAATCTAGAGCTTTGTGAACGTGAAGCGGTTGAGCATTTAAAAACGACAGCTTTTGAGGTTATGAATAAGAGGGTAGAGTATGAAAGAGAAAACGATACGTACACAAAAGGTTATTTAAAGCAAAAGGCAAAAGAGGCATTGGTAGAAAGTCTTGCAGATAACACGAATGAAGCACATAGCTTACTATACGGAGAGTAACATTGCAAAATAAAATTCCTAAAATACTACATTATGTGTGGTTTGGGTCTAAAGAATTACCCGCAAAAGACCAAGCATATCTTGATACATGGAAAAAGTTTTGCCCAGATTATCAAATTATTAGATGGGACGAAACCAATTTTGATGTAGAGAGTTGTTATTGGGTAAAGCAGGCATTAGAGCATAAAAAATATGCGTTTGCATCTGATGCCATTCGTATGTATGCTTTGGCAACCATGGGCGGCATTTATTTAGACACCGACGTATATTTGCTTAAAAGTTTTGATGAGTTATTGCACCACGATGCGTTTATGGGTTATGAGTCGGGTCATAATTTATGGCTAGGCCCCGAAATTATGGGCGCATGCGAAAACAACGATTTTTTTAAGTATTTATATTCTTACTATACTTCTCGTCCACTTGTAGAGCATGGCAAGATGCAAAGTATGTCTAACGTTATGGCGGTAGTAGAGCTTACCCGTAGGTACTATAACGGCCTACCACTTGACGGAAAGCGTCACACATTAACGCAAGAAGGCAAGCCATCGCTTGCGATTTATCCGCACGATTATTTTTTTGCTAAAGATTATATGACGGGCAAAACCGTCACTACCGAAAACTCTGTTTGTGTACATGATGTAGCTATGGTGTCAAGTTGGTGGAGTAAAGGTCAAAAGCGTGGTGCGGCTTTTGCGCAGGGCGCACGCAAAGTAGTAGGCAGGCATATTTTTAAATGTTTTGAGCGAGGTGTAAAACATGCACAAACGGGTGCGATTAGAAATAGTTTAAAAAAATATCCCCTAGAAATTCATTTTGGTGCAACCAATAGCGATACAATGATAGAAGTTAGCCACCTAGCAAAATCTTTTGAAGATATTCAAGCGGTTAACGACATAAGTTTTTCGGTTAAGCGTGGTGCATTGTTTACTTTTTTGGGTGTGAATGGCGCAGGGAAAAGTACCACCATCAACATACTTTGCTCGCTTCTTACAAAAGATAAGGGCATTATTAAGATTAATGGATTAGATTTAGATAAACACGCTTCTCAAATTAAAAATAAAATAGGCATTGTGTTTCAAGGGTCTGTTTTAGATAATAAACTAACAGTGCTAGACAACTTAAAATCTCGTGCCGCATTGTATCCTCTTGATGGAACTATGCGTAAAAAGCGCATTGCAGAAGTTACAAACCTTTTGGATTTGGGTGATATTTTAAAACGCAAGTATGAAAAGCTGAGCGGTGGTCAGCGCAGAAGGGTAGACATTGCCCGTGCGCTTATTCATGAACCTAAAATATTGTTTTTGGACGAGCCTACTACCGGCTTAGACCCAGGCGCACGTATTGCAGTGTGGCAAACGATTGAAAAATTAGTGAAAGAAAAAAGCTTGACGGTTTTTTTAACTACACACTATATGGAAGAGGTGACCCGTGCCGACCATGTCATTATTTTAGATTCAGGGCGCATTGTGGCAGAGGGAACTCCTGACGATTTAAAGTCTAGATTTACTACCGATTTTTTACGCATCATAGCACCGTCTTCGCAAGAATTAGATTCTTTTTTAGAAGAACAGCATAAAAAGTTTTCTTACCGTAATAATGCGTACTATGTAGAGTTTGCGACCTGTACAGAAGCCCATGCTTTTATAGCCAAACACACACAGTTTACCGATTTCGAAATTCTAAAAGGTGATATGGACGATGTATTTTTAAGCGTAACGGGTAAAAAATTAAAAGAAACTTGATAAGTTTTTGGGGTTCTCAATATTAATGCCGTCAAGTTATTTAAAAAAGAGCTTGCCAGCAAACACAAAATTTCATTTTTTAGAAGTGTAACTCTAAGAAAGTGCATGAGCGTGTTGTGCAAGCTGTAGTGTTTAAAAGAGTATTTTTCGGTGGTGTTAATTTTTATAATCAATAACGGTACCTGTAACTAAAAATTATCATTTTTTTCTATTAAGTACCTGTAAAGGAGGCGTTGGCGCATGGCAATAGGCCGTATATCTGAATTGGTAAAACGTAATATTCAATTGTTTTTAAAAAATAAAGCAACTGTATTTTTTTCCTTTTTAGCACCCATTTTAATTTTTTTATTGTACACGTTTTTTTTAGGCGATTTTATGACTGCTCCGTTTTTAGAATCACTTGATTATGGTGTAGAACTCGATGCTCGCACATTTGATGCGTTGACATCTGCATGGATGATAGCGGGTGTGATTAGCATGGCTTGTTTTACGATTGGTTTAAATAG
>JGI990J12352_1000060_pt1 | contig 22587 bp, 18 predicted proteins | sample Intmic4MA4BA4MSA_FD_12352 | JGI IMG/M metagenome (IMG submission 12352) | reverse complement strand
AATCAGCTTAAATCATCATTAAAATGCCAAAAACGATGAACTAATGATGATTATTTGGTCAAAATCAGTCTAAATCATCATTAAAATGCCAAAAACGATGAACTAATGATGATTTGATTGGCATTTCGCAATTACCTAATACCAAAACGCAGCGACTTCACAGTGGGAATTACTCATTCGCAAGAATCGTCTACAGTCTGCCTAACGTTCATAAACTCGTTAAGACAGACTTGTATAACAGTTCATACTGTACAAAAGAAGTTTTTGCGCTCGCAACCGTATATCAGACTTCTTCAAAATCTGAACTCATTGCATCCTTTTTTACATCAAATCGTTTTAGTAATTTCTCAATTTTTTCATTAGTTGTTTTCGTAAATTCTTCTGGTTCATAACCGACGGTCAGAATCGTCATATCATGTCCTTCTCGGTCAACGGTTATTGCTCCTGGTGGCATGGTGATAGCATTTGCTAACAAAACAGTTAAGAACTCATCATTAAGTTCACTCTTATAATTGATAAAATTCGGCTCGATTTTTCCAGTAAAAATGCGTTTTATTAGGTCATATCCCATTAAGTAGGTGTCCCGTAAAATAATCCAGAAATAGGTTAACACAATCCAGATATTAATATGGAAAATTTCCGCATAATCAACCTCGAGAATTTTGTTCGTCAGAATAATCGAAGTAATTGCAGCAGTAATTCCAAGTCCAATAGTTAACAAACTGTAACTTTCACTCAAAATAATGTAAATGATCGTAAATAACAAAACGAGCCAGAAGTAATCCATAATTTTTTTCATTAGCTAATCCCCCACATTCCGTAAACTACCAAAACGATGAAAAATCCTAAGAACACCAGACACATTCTTGAAAACGACAGTGAGTTCTCCAACTTTGAGTTCCAGTGCATTTTATTATACATAAATCGCCGATAAATCAAACCAGCGACTAAAACAAGCCCAAAATAAATTAGCCCTTTCTGCGCAAACGACCACCAATCAATCGTCAAATTAGTTTGCAAGAGGAAATTCATGCCAACATTTGCTGTTATTCCTACAACCATTATTATGACCGTTAAACCCAAGATCGCCAGTTGTTTCATGTACTTAATCCGAAATGGACTTTCTTTCCCAGCGAGGAACATTGTTGCGTAACGCACAAATATCAAAATTGTCGCAAAACTCATTGCATAAAAAATAAACTGCTGCCAAAAAGAATCAAGACCCGCTGACATAAAATACTTTGAAATACTACCACTTGTCAATGGGAAGCCAGTAATTGCCAACATCCCGATAATCGACACGAATGCAACCATAGGATTACCTTTTAATTTCCCACGGATTTCATAGATATCCGCAGTTTCATAGTTTCTGATTAGTAGACCTGCTGCAATGAATAATAACATCTTGAAGATGGCATGGTTAAATATATGATACAGACTACCAGTCATCGTCGCACTTCCACCCAAAAATGAAATGGTAATAATAAAACCAATCTGCGACACCGTACTATATGCGAGTATCAAGCGGATATCTTTCTGTAAAACAGCTTCCCAAGCCGCAAACATTGCGGTCATAAAACCAAAAATAATAAAGAAGAGTGAAAAATCAAGCGCTGGATAAAACAGATTATTAAAACGGAATAACCAGAAAATCCCCGTTTTCATCATAATCGACGACATAATCGCAATTTGCGTAATCGGTGCCGAATTGAGCGAATAAGCTCGCGAAATCCAACTATACATCGGAAACATAGCCAGCTTAAAACAAATCCCTGCCATTAAGAAAGCAAATGGTAAAATGAGGTCTTGCGACGTTGCATACGGTAGCAATTCTCCGATTGCTGACACCGAAAGCACACCGAAAGTGCGGTATAAATAACCAACACCAAACAGGAAAAACATCATCGAAACCATCTGCGTAATCAAATAATACAACGCATCATAAACAACGCGACCGTGCTTCTTAAACATCAATAACAATGTCGTAACAACCGTTGAAACCTCAAACAAAATAAACAAATTAAACAAATCATCTGTAAGAAAAATCGCCGTCGTCAAACCTTGCAAAACCAAATACAACAACATTAACTTACCATCAAGAAACTGGTCATTAAACTTATAAACAAACCCGATACCGAACAAGAAATTCGCAGTCATTACCATCAATAAAGAAAAGCGGTCACCAATTAACATAATATTCAAAATCGGATTATCGCCGCCTAAAATCGTATAAATTGAAGAATAATTTTCCGTTTGTAAAAACAAAAAAACTGCCAGACCAAGCAAAACAGCTTGCACTCCTAGCAACACGAACTTTCCAAAATTTAACGGCAACTTATACAAAATGATACCGAACACAACTGGTAATAAAATCAAACTAGTCATCAACATTTGATGATTCATCTTCTTTCTGATTAAATTTAGACAATGAATTCTGCTTGTAGCGACCAAGGGAATTATAAAAAGATTATGATTGTCTAGTTAAAGGAACTCATGCGAGCTTGAAAGTAGTTAATTCTTACTAACAAACCACTAAAACAAGTATACTCCTGTTCCAATCGAACGTCAAGGTGAAAGCGTTCTGTAATTTTTGTAAAATTAAATTTTGTGAACAAATATACTAATAAATAGTCAATTTTTGGATTATAATCATTAATATATCAAAAATACAGTATCCTTTGAACTAGCATACCGAGCGTATTAATTGGACTAGAAGATACCTCTTAGGGTGTTGTCTGTAAAGCTGATTATTCTTCTAATATTAAGGAAGTAGGAATGCTAAAAATGATTTAACTAAAAAATATCGCTAAACCATGACATCAAATACTTTTCGTGTGTCTTTAATTTCAACCCATTCTTGTTTTTGTTCTCTGTTTTTTCTAAAATCAAAAGTCAACAGATACCCTTCGTTTAAGCTCATTTTTTCCATGTAACCTAAGAGTTGATCGTATGCTTTTTTGTGCAATTCATTGCCACCCCAGACTTTTAACTCGACAATGAATTGTTGATCTTGATAATTAACGACCACGTCCATACGTCTTTCATCTGTAAATTGGCTTTCAATATGGGCAAACCCACATCCATTTAAAATTGGACTCAAGAAGAATAAGAAAATAAAACGGGATTCTCGTTCTAAAAATTTACTGTCTTTTTCGCTGTAATATTGATGGTAATATTGGGCAAATTTTTCTAAACATCGCTGCATATTAAAACGATTGTTCTCAATGATGTTGGTGTATAATCCAGTTGGTGCAAAATTTGATTTTAATTCTTCTAACTGCTCTTTATGAATAAAGTAATTGGCAATTATCATTTCAAAAATCTTGTTAGCAATCTTTACTCGTCCCTCGACATCTTTCAAATAACCATATCTCACACCTAGGCTAATAGCTGATGACGCAAAAGTAAACGTCCATCGCTCGCCACGCATTAAGATACTGTAAACTAAATCAGATAAATCGGGATTACTTTCTAAATTTTTGAACAAACTTTCAAATAGTGGGCTGTTATCCTTTAGTAGTAACTTAACTGCATCTCTAACACCTTGCACTTTCCAAGTTTTTTCTAATTTTTCATCAATGAGCTTGCAAATTCTTGATACCAAAACTGGGTATCCGTTTGTAAAATCATAAATTTCTTCTGCAATTTCCGTCATGTTCATGCCAGTTTTATGATCATTTTCATATTCTTGCAACATCGTTTCAATCTCAACCACCGAAAAAGACAGATTTACATCAAAATCAGATGCAACATTCCACGGTGAGTTATTAATCCCAGTCGCAGTATGCAAGCTTTCTTGAATAAGTTTAAGTTTAATATTACGAATATCATAAACCCCTGCTAAAATAACACTATGAAACGTAAAGTCCATCTCATCTTGCCTAGCTAAGTATTTGGCGCGTAGCATACTTAAAAAATCTAAGAAAACACGGTTATTACTAATTTTATCAACTTCATCAATCATTAGTACCAGTTTTTTATCCTCGCACATATCGGTTATGTGATCGTTTAGTGAATTAATATTTTTCACAGCTGGATTTAACCATTCATGCCGATAATCCTTAGATGCTGAAGAAAAACGCAAAGCGTGCGAGATTTTGTTAAGCAGAGTTTGACAAAAAGTTTCTTCATTAATAAAACTTTCCACCCCCATCCCCTCAAAACTAAGTAATATAACCGTATAATCATCGGCTAAAAATCTTCTTAAAGCTGATAATGTCGTTGTTTTTCCATATTGTCGACCTCGATTGATGGTAAAGTAAAGCTCTTTATCAATCATTGCTTTAATTTGTTCAAGTTTATTTGATATGTCGACCATATAATGCTTATTTGGAACACATGTGCCTGTAACGTTAAATTCTCGTATTCTTTTAGCATCCATGATAAATCCTCCTGTAGTAAAAACATCCTTTGGTAATTGTAAATGGTAACACTTAGGTCTATTCTACACTAAATAACGCTTGAAAGCTAGTAGAAATTAATCATTTCTGTACTTCTATCAAAAAAGAGCTAACGCTCTCAAGGTTCTATTGCTAAATCCTTTTTGCGTTAGTCTCAAACACCCCTTAGACTTAATAAACAACCATCTGTAATCAAAAGTAAATGCGCCAAGATACGATGCCAAGACCTATATGGAATGATCTTTTCCTTTCATCTTTGCCACAATTATTCCGATAACAATTAATATACCACCCAAAGCCGACCAGCTTGCTACCTCCATTCCTGTTTGGGGCAATCTGTTTTGATTAGAATCATCTTCAGTCGTTCCACCTAAATTATTACCGCCTGAACCACCACTGCCACCTGAATCATTTCCAGTTCCAGTATCGCCACCGCCACCGCCGTTATCAATGATGATAAACTGGATTGAAACTTCACTCGTCATCCCTTGATTACTGTTTGCCAATGTAAAATTGGGCATGACAAACAAAAGCGCGATAGCGAGTAATGTTATAAGGTTAATTTGAAGCCAAAGTTTTCGTTTCATCTTCACCACTATCCTTTCTTATGGAGTATCATACAAGGTCCAAGTTATTGTTGCCCCATAAGGCTCTCCATATAGTGCCATAATTGGATTAACATCTAGTAAAAATCCTTCGCTAGCTCCCCAAACAAGGTTTGTTGTTATATTGGGAATTAACGGGTGTGATATGAAAAGATCTTGTGATTCAGTACTTAGATGCCGATCAACTTCCCCTGCAACACGAAAAATAATTGCGGCTCCATGTAAGATATGCCCAGCAGTATTTCTAAGTGGACCGTCAACTCTTGCAGTCAATCGCCAGCTTGGTCTGTACCATATACCACCTGTTCCTACTCTGGTATCAATTACGGTTATTTCCCAATCTGGATCAAATCTTGGAGCAATTACTCGCGCATTACGAATATTTTGGGGCTGAAATTCTAACCTGCTCGGAATTGTAAAGCTTAATCCTTGTCGCAACCACTGGGCATAAATAATTGTCGCTTCTGTGATTGGCGTATCAAAATCAAATAACTCATCGCCTGTTGCCGTCACAAACCAACCTAGGAATAAATAATCATCCTTAGTCGGAATTGCGCTTGGTTCAGTTGCGAAGTCACCGATAATGACCAATTGTGTTGGAAAGTCCGAATCATTGTCGCCGCCAGCTAGGTCAAAATCTACTGTAACATACCTGAACTGCCATTGGGCATACAAAACAAGGTCGTCATTAAGTGGGGCTCTAGTTTCACCAGGTGTGAAAACATCCCCAGTACCATCTGGGTGTGTATTCCAACCAATAAAATCATAATAAAAGCGTGATAATGTATGATGTCCTGGTACTACCCAGTATTCACCATAAGGTACGATTAATCCCGTTGGTGGTGTTCCCCATAGGGCACCATTTTCACGAAACGCAACAACATAAAAGCTGCTATCATCAGCTACTACAATTTGTGCAAAATTAGTATCCCAAATGTCAAAGTTATTGTAGGCATTGGTAAAGCCGTCTGTGAATGTGGTAGCTAAAATATTCGCATTATGAAACAGACCTATTATCCAGATATTCTGGTTGGTTGTTGTTTCAAAATCGACATTTATCGGTCTTATCGCAGAATTTTCAGTAAATACTACGTTATTGGTTGTAAGTTCCATAAAATTATCGGTATAAATTGCCCCACCATCGCCAAAGCACGCTTCTACATCAAGCATACCCTCCACTGTTCCACAAATCGACGGAAGATTTGGATCTTGAGCAGCTTGGTTTTGTGTAAAATTGGTCGCTTCGATATTAGTATTTATATTGCTCGATAAATACATCGCACCACCGTGCAGATTTGCAGTATTCTCAGTAAATTGTGAGCCTCCTATCTGCACACTTCCTAACAGGCTAGTAATACCACCACCATTACTCCCAGCTACATTAAAGCTGATTATTGAATCGCTAATCACTAAATCACCATTGATGATATAAATACCGCCGCCACTTTGACTTGCGATCGTTTCATTTCCAGATATAGTCGTATTTACGATCGCTAAATCAGCACCAGCAATATAAATACCACCACCAATATTTTCTGATATAGTTGCATTACTTATTACTAATGGGCTACTACTAACATGACTAATCCCGCCACCCATATTAGCTTGATTATTAGCAATCGTGCCGCCCGTCATGGTGAATGTTCCATTAGTCACTCGTACGCCACCGCCACCCATGGAATCGTGAGCTATATTATTAGAAATTTCACCAGCTGACATTTCAAATACAGCACCACTACCATTAACTAAAACGCCACCGCCAGTGCCACTAGCTGTGTTTCCTGAAATTATGCCACCATTCATAGTAAATCTAGCATTATTTCCTAGCGTAACTCCGCCTCCGCCGCCCATTGGTGACATCGTTTGACCGTCTGTAATCTTTGCATCACCTGACATGATCAGATGCACATTATTACCCTGTAAAAAAACGCCAGTCTGAATACCACCTAAAATTGTACCACCTGTCATATTGATTGTAGTACCTATTGATGCCATAACCATCATTGCTACATCAATCACACCATCTGTCATATTGAGTGTACTATAATTTAAACTTAGTTGCGTTAAATTCATTGTAGCGGTATCTGATATGTTTAATGTCCCATTTGACACCATCAAATGTGATGTGGCAAACACTCCATTATTTGACATATTCATTATGCCACCCATAGTTTGCATAAGATTTTGGACTAGAAGATTACCATCTGTTGCGACATTTATTGTAGAATTAATCGGCTGGATTTGCCCAAAAGTCGCACTACCATCTGTTAAGGTAAACACACTATTATTTAGCATACTCAATAGATTTCCTGTAATCGTGGACGCTGATATGCTTAGATCAGAAAGATTACTTATATTTATTCCCCCAGATAGCGTTAGCGTACTATCTTGTATCTTCAGAGTAGATTCGCCAAAAACGACTATTTCTCCTGTGATCGTGCTGTTCCTCACGTCGGCTATAGCGCGATTCCTTACATACAGCTCACTAATGGTGCTATTTCCAATATTGACGTCATGGCTATCATCAATGGTTAAGTTGCCGATCGTGCCACCTGTCATTTCCATGGTACTATTTTTGATGGTTGATGCTGCTATGTTAGCGGTATTTGCTACATTTAAGGTACTATTTTCGATATTAAGCAAGCCATTAACGTTACCGCTCGTGATGTTGAAACTACTATTCTGAAAAAAGGAATCATTTGTTGCATACACGGTAAAGTTGCCACCAGACATATTTAGATTGAAATTACTACTGGTGTCTGCTAATGATGATAAACTAACACTACCAGCAGTTAAATTCATCGTTAGTTCGCTTAGTGAAGTAGCACCCATTCCCTCTTGTTTGATAAACTCACCACCATCTACGTAAATAGAACTACCAAGTCCAAGTGTTATACTAGATGTTGTCATCGAGCCACCATTATTTATGGTGAAAGTGTTGTTTCCCCCTATAAATAGAAATGTTTGTATAGATATCGAACCGCCGTCGACCACATGAAAGTGAATATTTGAACCCATAACAATTTGGGTCGGTGTTACGACTGGACAATCTACTAAAACGACTTGATTGCTCCCTATATTCCACATAGATGTGGCATTATTAAAATCTTGACACGATTGTGTATATTCGATTCCGTGGGCGAAATTTGTTCCATCAAAGGGGATCGTAATCTCGGATTCGTTATCGACATTTGCAGCTTGGTCATCAAATGGATCGTCATCAAATTCTAAATCATCGTCGGATTCGGATGGGTCAAGGTAATCGTCATGCTCAGTTTCGCTAACATCTGGTTCATCTGATTGTCCAGCTTCTGGTTCGTAGTCATCAGATACTATTTCGGCATCTATTTCGACATCAATATCGAACAATACCTCACGTTCAGTTTCAGTTAAGGTATTTAGCGAGCTATTAATCAGATTCGGATCAAGCGTTGTTTCAATGCCTTGCGGGGTAATATTGACATCCCGAGTTTCGGCGATAGCACGAAAAGTTGGCGTGAAAACTGATAATATCAAAAAGCAGCACATTAAGATGGAATATATTCTGCGTTCGATTTTTCTTAATCTGATTAATTCAGTTCTGAGCAATTGAGATTTCCTTTTCATCGTTAATCATCCTTTTTTTTTCGTTTATTTACGATTTTCATGATCCCGATCCCTAAAACAGCGCCAGTTGCGACTGCTAATGCTATTAGTAATAGCGGATTGATCTCATGGAGGTTTTCTTCAAGGATTGCTATTTCATTTAATTCTTCACTGTTATCAATTGTAAAATATTCTCTAAAATTCCATACACGACCATCAGCAATGACGGTCATTTCTAAAATATATTCACCGTCTACAAACGGTTGATACTCCCAACTAATCGGGAAATTAAAATTTGAATTGGGTGCCATTCGCATTTGCAAATTGTAAGCGGTTCGGATTGGCGAGGCATCACCAACCATGTAAACACGTGCATCAACAACTAACTCCGAAACCATCATCGCTTCGGTATTTTGCAGATTCACTTCTAACATGTTGCGATAATTTCGTTGACTTGGAAAGATATCATTTAATTGCAATTGTGGTTCTAATTCGCTGACATCACCGACTGATATTCTTAATCCCAAGACAAACGCAAAGCGATTTTCAATTTGAGCGTTGCTTACGTGGTTTTCAGGAATTTTTTCCTGATAACGAAGTCCACCTAAAATCACACCCTCAAATGGTTCATCTGGTAAATTGATTTCTATTTCAACCGTTTTACTACTCCTTGCAGGTAGGATGATAGTATCATTAAATGTAGCAATATCTGCAAATGAATGAACTAAAGTCGGATCACGCTGGACATTTGATTGATTGTAATCAATCACCCCATTATTATTCGTTCTGGCTGAATTTACTTCTTGCAACACGATTATTTCATAATCACCATGATTTACCAGCAATACTTCTAGCGTTTGAGTAGCACCTGGCTCTAAACTGATGTCAAAAAACGTAACATATGGATTAATTTGATTTTCGGGAATAATAGCCTCCACCGAAAAATTTCCACTAGCCGCCTGCACCTTAATTGGATTCCACATAACCAATATAAGCAGCGACACCACCATAATTTTCTTCATAAAAAACCCCCTCCTTATAATATAAATTGTTAGATAATTACGCAAATGCAAAAGCCCTAATAACACATTCTTTTAGAATACAATCCTTACCGATTTGTGGTATAATAGGCAATTGCGAAATGTCGATTGTGGTATAATTGAATTATCATAAATAATCAACATCACATCTCTCGCTATGATAACACGGAAACAACGCTCATTTCAAGACATTTATGAAGATTATCAAGCTTAATTCAAACATGATAAATAAAAATTCCTTTTTCGCTATTTTTGAGGAATATTTAGATTTCAAATATTATTATACCACAATATAATAATATTATAGCACATTCTATGTTCTGTAATCAACTATTATCGTTGTCATCATAAGTCACCCCAAATACAGAAAACGTTTTCTTTTTGGGGGTTTTGAATGATTATTATGATTAAATAACTGATTTTGGCTGCACAGAACTTTTAATTTTCTCAAAAACAACACCATGATCAGAAAATAATCTAAACTCGGATTATGATTTGATTATAATAGATTTAGTACACATTAAAATAGTTCAAATATCAGTACTTTTTAATTTTCATTATTAATAAAGCCATCTGGGTGAAGTCAAAAATAGATTGCAAATCACATGGATTGCAATCTATCTATATTAATAACAAATGATTAAAACGATAATTTATGGCGTATTACTTAATGTCCATGTTAATTCTGTTGTGAAATTAAGGTCAGTCGTCCCACCAGAAATTGCATAAGGTGGAATCACCAACTGTACACCTGGAGCAGTTGTTACAGGTGGTTCTCCTATTGTAGTTAGTGTACCAAATACAATATGTGATGTTCCCATTCCAACATTCGCTCCTGCTGTTGAAATTGTGACAGCTTCTCCACCTGGATCCAAATTAATAATGCCAGTAGGTATGTCTGGTAGTGGAATCGTACTATTCGGCAAATCATGTACTGTGTTGTAGATACGTAAGTTTGAAAGTCTTAATTGCGCACCGGTTAACATAATACTGTCATTATTACTAAATTGACCACCAGTTTGTGCGACATCTAAGCGCCACCCCAGCTGCGTTCCACGAATGTCTGTCACTTGAATAAACGGGGCAGTAGCTGTTTCTTCTTCCGCCCACATTTGTGGATGAGCATTAAAAATTCCACCAGTTTGTAAGTTCAAATCATGGGTACCAAACCTAAAATTCGATACGTAATCAATTCTCAAAAGTCCATCAACATTACCAATCTCTCCATCTTCTGGTGCTCCTGGATCTACTGTATCAGGTATATCTGGGTGTGTAGGAATTGATTCACCTGCATCTATTGTAAAAGTTATTTCACCTTCTGTGGTTACTGTATCTGCTAGTGCAATGAGTTGCCCTACTCCGATTCCGCTTAATATGATTGTTGTTGCTAATATTGATTTTAAATGTTTTTTCATTTTTTTCAACTCCCTATAGTTTAAAACTTTGTAATTCCGTATTTATTATATGATGTTAATACTCCCCTCCTAGAAAAAACGAAAACTACTAGTGTCAGTCGTATAATAAATACACGTATATTATACTCTAAAAATGGTAAAATGTCAATCTTTTGTAATTTTTATCCAAGTTTATTGTGCTAATAAAGCGATACCAATATATAGTATACCATATTTTAGTAAAAATATCAAGTTTTTTGTCTAAATTTCTTATTAAGCCAACTAAATGGGTTGTATATAATTTTTAACTATTTTATTTCAAAAGATAGCTTCTCACTATTTTTTATGGTATAATTACTTAATAATTTGGCAAAACTAATTATTATGTAGTAAATGTGTAGTAATGAGGTGCTTTTATGAGATATATTTTTTTAATTGTCGAACGTAATCAGTTGATGATTGACAAAACGGAGGCTGTAATTAATAGTCTTGGTATGGATTGTCGGGTTTTATTAGCAAAGTCTTTTGATGTTGCTCGTGAAATTATGAAAGTAGTAACAGTTGATATTTTTATAGTCGATATGCTTTTAAAGGATGATTTGGAAACTGGATATGACTTTGTTCGGGATATCCAAGTCGATTTCCCGTATAGCCCGATTATTGTTGTTAGTGGTAATTTGGATCTTGAGCAACAACTTAAAATTTTTAATGAGCTGACTGTCTTTGCATATATTAATAAACCATTCCAGAATTTTGAAATTGTCAATCCGATTAAAAAAGCATTGCCTTTTACTACTATTATTAACAATCGACGAGTGACATTTAAACGTAATAATTTAACTAAAACGTATCGTACAAGTAACATTTATTGTATTAAACGCCTGCCAAATGGTCAAAAGAAGATTGCTGTTACTGCTCATGATGAGTTTAGAGGTGAACTTACGACGGAAGAATTTCCAATCAAAAGTAGTTTAAATGAGGTGCTGGAATATTTTGAAAATGGTCGCGACATTTTAAGATGTCATCAAACATGGATCATTAACCCGTATTATATTCATGGGTTTGATGTAGTGCAAAATGAAATAATTTTAGCTCAAAATATCCGAATTCCAGTTGGTGAGTCTTACAAAGATGCTTTTGCCAAATTTATCTAAACTCTGTTGAAAGAGGGGAGATTTCATGAAATTCACAGTTTTTACATACGATTCACATCAAAATATCCTATTAAAACAAGAACTTGAACAACGGTTAAGCCAAAAGCATTTTTTGGTTGATCATGAAAATCCAGATCTCGTGTTTACCATTGGCGGTGATGGTACAGTGTTACGGGCAATTCATCATTTTTTAGATGCTAATAAATTGGGTAGTGTTAAATTTGTGGGAATCCATACGGGAACGCTTGGTTATTACACAGACTGGTTACCCGATGAATTAGATGAATTAATTGAATTTTTAACAGAACAGGAAATTGAGAGTTATAGTTATCCGCTTTTGGTAGCAAAACTTTGTGCTGGGCAACGAACACGATATCGCTATGCTTTAAATGAGTTTACGATTTTAAATGCCAAACGAACACAACATCTCGATATCAAAATCAATGATATGTATTTGGAATCTTTCCGTGGAACTGGTATTTGCGTGAGTTCACCGACGGGAAGTACAGCCTATAATAAAGCACTCGGTGGTGCGATTGTTTATCCGACTTTACCAGTTTATCAGTTGACAGAAATTGCATCAATTAACAGTAACGCCTATCGGACAATTGGCTCACCGCTGATTATTCCTAGCGAACAAAATTTAATTTTAGAATCAGAAAACTGGGAAGGAATGACTTTGACACAAGACCACCTTGAATTAGATATTTCTGAATTAACCAGAATTGAAATTACCCTTGCCGATAAATCCGTACAATTTGTTAAACGCCAAAGTGGGTTGTTCTGGAATCGGGTTAAAACACATTTTCTATAAAAAATAATTGATAATGAATTACTTACAACTAAAAGACCATGAAAATAGCACTTTGACTAAAGACACCCCATAATCGGAACGAATAAGCACGAAAAATATCCTTTTTCACCGGTTATCGTGCTTTTTAATAACTAATCGTGAATTAATTACAACTTAAAGACCACGAAAAAAGCACTTTGACCAAATTAACACCATAATCGGGACGAATAAGCACGAAAAATATCCTTTTTCACAGATTATCGTGCTTTTTAATAACTAATCACGAATTAACTACAACTAAAAGACCATGAAAATAGCATTTTGACCAAATTAACACCATAATCGGAACGAATAAGCACGAAAAATATCCTTTTTCACCGGTTATCGTGCTTTTTAATAACTAATCACGAATTAATTACAACTAAAAGACCATGAAAATAGCATTTTGACCAAATTAACACCATAATCGGAACGAATAAGCACGAAAAATATCCTTTTTCACCAATTATCGTGCTTTTTAATAACTAATCACGAATTAACTACAACTAAAAGACCATGAAAAAAGCATTTTGACTAAAGACACCCCATAATCGGTACGAATAAGCACGAAAAATATCCTTTTCCACCGATTATCGTGCTTTTTGATAACTAATTGCGAATTAATTACAACTAAAAGACCATGAAAATAGCATTTTGACCAAATTAACACCATAATCGGAACGAATAAGCACGAAAAATATCTTTTTTCACAGATTATCGTGCTTTTTGATAACTAATCGTGAATTAACTACAACTAAAAGACTACGAAAACCAATGTCATTTAATGTAAGAAAAACATTTCAAGAATGAGATTAGAACTTCAATCTTTGAAATGTTTTTAACGACATTCTATCTTCATTGTAAAACATTGATTCAATAAATTAACTTCATAATCAATAATAATAGAATATTTAACAGTCTTTAAATTTTAATGTATCCACAGGTCAATAACCCATCGAAACCTTAACGTAGACGTAGCAACACTATAGCCTCTATACTCGCCGTTTGCGGGAACATATCAACTGGTTGAATGGTATCTATTTTATAAATCCCACGTAATTTACTCAAGTTTTTCGCCAATGTTGACGGATTACACGAAACGTAAATCAATGTTTTAGGGCGAACTTGTAAAATCAAATTAATCATTTTAGTATCAAGTCCTAATCGTGGCGGATCCACAATCATAACATCAGCTTTGAAACCATCTCTAACCCATTTTGGCACCACTACACTAGCATCGCCGACATCATAAGAAACATTATCGAATCCGTTTAACTTTGCATTCCGACGAGCATCAAGGATAGCGTCTTTATTTAAGTCAACACCACGTACTTGAAAGGCATCTTTAGCGAGGAATTGTCCAATCGTACCAACACCACAATAAGCATCAATGACATTCTCATTTTTCGTGATTTTCGCCAATTTACGGACTTCGTTATAAAGGACAAGTGTTTGCTCAGAATTCAACTGATAAAATGACTTCGCCGAGAGGTTAAACTTCAAATGTCCTAAAGTATCACTAATTTTTTCCTTACCACGGATTAACTTCGCATCTGATCCAAAAATTTCATGACTATCACCGGCATTGACTGACATAAAGACACTTTTCACATTGTCGCATTGTTTCATCAATTCCCGTGCCAAAGCATCCATCTTTGGAAACGTTTCATTTGCCATAACGAACGTAACCTGAACTTCCTTTGTTGCCAAAGATTGTCTCACAACAAGATGTCTAATCGTACCTTTTTTTGATGTGTAATTATACGGATAAACGCGGAAATCATCGAGCAAAGCGACCGCATGACGAATCACAAGATTAACCCCATCATATTGAATTGGGCAATTTTCAACTGGAATCAATCGACGAGAATTAATCGCAAATAATCCAACGAGTAACCCATCTTCGTCCTGAGCAACTGGCATACTCGCCTTGTTACGGTAATTATACGGATTTTTCATCCCGAGCGTTGGTTTAGTAATCTTCTCCAACACTGGGATTTTCATATCCGCATAGCGCTCAATCGCCTGCATCAGCATACTACGCTTAACAATCAATTGCTCCTCATAACTCATATGTTGCAACTGACAACCACCACATTTACCATACAATGGACAAGTTGCCTTAACGCGATTTGGCGATTTCTTCTTTACCCGAATCAATTCAGCCTCAGAATACCCTTTCGCTACCTTTGTACATTTAGCAACTACCTCCTCATCGACCAACGTCCCAGGAATAAATACCGCTTGTCGCTTGTAATAGCCAATTCCCTCACCATTAATCCCAATTCGTTTAATAGTAACTAAAAATTCATCATCTACTTTTAATGGACTTATAATCATTTTTACCAATCCTTTACCAGAACGTTCTAGTAATAGTATAACACAGTTCCCAAAAAAATGACAGATCCCTACTGAACATACCGTTGAAATATCTTAACCAACTCTTTCGCATCATCCCACGTTACATAAATCAAAAAATTACCCTGTCGCTCAATCTCATTAGTATCAATCAAATGTTGTACCCACATACCCGCTTCGACAAACTGCTCATACTGGTCTGACTTCACCTTATTTAGCTCTTCCCTAATCCGCATACTTGCTTTCATATCAACCGCTTGGGCAACAATCAAAAGCTTTGGATTTTCAACCCCTACAACTGGACGTACGACGTAACCGTCGACTATATCTTCACCATTAAAATGCTCGATTGTGGCGATATCTACCACTTCAAAACGGGGCAACGCTAACTCAGAATCCACCAGCTGTCCGTCGATAAAAGATAATTCTGGATTAATTTCTGCGATATGCTCAAGAACTTTACCCAATACGTCCTGCGCATTATCAATCTTTTCACAATCAGGATTAAAAAACTTATCAACTTTCTCTGCCTGTTCAGAAAACCAATTATGACTAAAAATACCGATAAAAAGAAAAACCATAATACCTGCCCCGATTAACAATTTTTTCATACAAAAAAGCCTCCAATAATAAATTTGTTATTATTGTCGGCAAATTTTGCTAAAATATGCGTTTTTACTTAATTATCTGGACAATTATTGAAATTGTGATTTATATAGAAAACAAAAAAATTTATGCGTTTGTCGCTAGCAATTACAACATTTTTATAGAAATATTCACGTTTATGTGCTATACTTAATTATTCAACAAATGATTGGTCAACGCTAAGATTTGACTTACCTTAATTAAACAGCTAACCGCGACCAAAATAATAAAACAGGAGGGCTAAGATGGCTAAGTTGAAAGATATCGCAACTGCAACAGGCTTTTCAATTGCAACGGTTTCACGAGTACTGAATCATGATTATTCCTTTAATGTCCCAGAAACAACACGTTTAAAGGTTTTAAGGACTGCCGAACGATTAAACTATGTTGCAATTAGTAAACGTCATCGCCCATTTTATACAAGTAGCAAATGCGCTACAGAAGAAAGAGAAAAAATAAAGATTGGTCTAGCGTATTGGTATACTCCATCAGATGAAATTATTGATCCTTACTATCTTTCGATTAAATCTGCAATTGGAGAAAGTTGTGAAGCAAACGGAATTGACCTGGAAGTATTCTACTTACACGAAAGAGAATATGATGATATTAAACGCGAAAATTTAGAAGGCTTAATTGCTTTAGGAAAATTTAGTGACTACGAAATTACAGCATTATACGAGTTAAATCCTAATTTTGTTTTAGTTGATTGTTACACCGAACACCCAGAAATAGATGTTGTGATGGTTGATTTAAAAGTTGCAACAAAAAGTGTCATTGATTATTTGTATACAACAGGTGTCGATGCAATTGGTTTTATTGGCGGAATTGAAAGCACAATAGATGGTGAAATAATCGAAGATGTACGTTTTAAAACTTTTACTAAATATGAAAATGCGAATCATGATGCAATTCATCTAGGGAGATTAACTGCAGAGTCAGGCTATGAAATCATGAGTAACATTATTAAATCTGGTAATATAAAGCCAGCCTATATTGTATCAACTGACGTGATTGCGATGGGATGTTTACGAGCATTAAATGAACACCAAATTAAAATCCCCGATGACGTTGCGATTGTTAGTTATCACAATAGTATCCTTTCCGAATATACCTCACCTGCGCTTTCAACTATTGACTTGAATACGCACTATTTAGGTATGACAGCAACAGAAACCATTCTTGAACGGATTAGAAATGAGCGACGAATAGGGAAGAAAATTTTTATTCCGACCGAACTTGTGAAACGTAAAACTAGTTTATAATGATAAATTAAATCTTGTAACTAAACAAATTTAAAAAATATTTAGCTTGACAAATTAAGAAAAATATTTGTATAATGGCACTTATTAAACATCTTATAACATACGGAGGAATCAAAATGAAAGTAATTGATACAAAAAACGCACCAGCAGCAATTGGACCGTACTCACAAGCAGTAGAAACAGGAAATACTCTATACGTTTCAGGTCAGCTTCCGCTAGATCCAATAACGATGACATTCGTTTCGGAAGATGCTAAAGCACAAACGGATCAGTGTTTAAAGAATTTAAAAGCCATTATTGAAGAAGCGGGATTGACATTAGAAAATGTTGTGAAGTGTGGTATCTTTTTGAAAGATATGAATGACTTTGCAGCAGTAAACGAAGCATATAGTGAATATTTTGCTAACCACAAACCAGCTAGATTTTGTGTGGAAGTTGCAAGGCTACCCAAAGATGCTAAGGTTGAAATTGATGCAATTGCAGTAAGGGAATAAAATTTTAAGTTTATATTTACTCGAAAAAGGTGTTGATACTTACAAGTATCAGCGCCTTTTTTAAATGAATTTTCGGAATTAGTAAAACATATCAATCAAACAAAAGTAAAAATTTACTAAATTAAAGTAAAAAAAGGTAAAAAACACTTGACTTGTGTTTTGAAGTTTGTTATTATTTGATGCAAGAGCTTACTTTGATTAAGCTTGGGTAACAAATTTATAATCCTTGAGGAGGAAAGTATTATGTCAGTAAAATACATGGCTGAGCCATTCCGTATCAAAATGGTAGAGCCGATCAAAATGACAACGCCTGAAGAGCGTTTAGAAAAAATAAAGGAAACTGATTACAATTTGTTTGGTTTAGCTTCTGAGGATGTTTATATTGATTTATTAACAGATTCAGGAACAGGAGCAATGAGTCAAGAACAATGGTCAGCAATGTTTACTGGTGATGAGGCTTACGCTGGTGGGCGTAGTTACCGTAAATTATTAGAAGCAGGAAAAGATGTATTCGGTTATGATTACATCCAACCAGTTCACCAAGGACGAGCGGCTGAAAAGATTCTAATGCCTTTGGTTCTTGAAGAAGGAAAGTTTGCGATCTCTAATATGCACTTCGATACAACACGTGCACATGTTATTGTTGCAGGTGGACGTCCGATTGATAATATTGTACCAGAAGGGAAAAAGCCAGAGGTACGTTCAAAGTTTAAAGGAAATATGGATGTTCCACAATTGGAAACGTTAATTGCTGAAAAAGGTGCTGAAAATATTGGTATTATCATCCAGACCGTTACTAACAACTCTGCGGGTGGTCAGCCCGTAAGCATGCAAAACCTACGTGAAGTGTATGCAATAGGTCAAAAACACAATATCGTAGTCTGTATTGATGCTGCTCGTTATGCTGAGAACGCATTCTTTATTAAACGTGATGAGGAAGGGTTTGCAAATAAGTCAATTACTGAAATTGTTAAAGAAATGTTTAGCTATGGAGACGTCTTCACAATGTCTGCTAAGAAAGATTTCAACGTTAACATGGGTGGTCTGCTTGCAGTTAAAGATGCAAACTCTAATCATACTTTAATTCAAAACATTAAAGCATCTTGTATCACTTATGAAGGATTCTACACTTATGGTGGACTTTCAGGTCGTGATTTAGAGGCGATGGCTGTTGGTATTTATCAATATATGGAAGAAAGTTATCTGGCTTACAGAATTGGACAAATGGAATATTTAGCAGCTAGGTTAGATGAGGCGGGGATTGCTTACCAATCACCTGTTGGAGGACATGGTGTTTATATTGACGCTAAAGCAATGTTCCCACACATTCCTTACACTGAATACCCAGGTCAAGTTCTAGCTGTCGAACTTTATAAAGAGGCAGGGATTCGTACATGTGATATTGGTTCTTATATGATCGGGAACGATCCAGATACAAACGAGCAAATCGAATCAGAATTTGAATTCACACGTCTAGCGATTCCGCGTCAAGTCTATACACAAGCTCATTTTGATGTAATGGCTGATGCGTTAATTGCTATCAAAGAACGTTCTCACGAAATCAAACGTGGCTATAAGATTACATGGGAACCACCAATTTTACGTCATTTCCAATCTAAATTGGAGCCTATTAGATAAAATAAAGAAACAAAGTTCTAGGATTCTGTTTAATGATAGAATCTTAGAACTTATAAAATGTAAGCGCAAACGAAAAAATAAAACTGGAGAACGATAATATGATACCTATTTATGCATTTGCTTTCTTACTCGTTATTTTTGCAATTGGAGATATTGTTGCAGATAAAACAAAAGCGCTCATGTCTACAGTATTGGTTGTTATTTTGCTTTTATTAGTATCTTTTTGGTTTAATTTACCAGCGACAGTTATCGCTGATAGTGGTGTTTCTGCCGTTGGTATGCCACTTGTTGTTGTTCTGATTGTTGGTATTGGTAGTAATATGGATTTAAAAGAACTTGCTTCACAATGGAAAACATGTGTTATTGCACTTCTTGGCGCACTCTCAGGTGTTGCACTTATTATGTTTGTTGGACAGCTTATTATGGGTCGTTACATGGCATTTTCAGCAGCGACAGTTTTCTCTGGAACTAATGCAGCCATTTTAATACTAAACGATGCCCTAACAACCAATGGAATGTTGTATTTGATGCCATTTTTACTGCTCGTATTTGTTACAGATAATTTAATCGGAATTCCCGTTGCTTCAATTGTTCTTAAGAAAGAAGCACGTTTATTCGTTAAAGATAAAGACGCTGTTAAAAAATACGCGCTAATGACCTCAGAAACTACAACTGAGCGTAAACGCTTAATTACGATGCCAGATTTCATGAAACAACCAAGTGGTGTTATCGCAAGGATTGCGATGGTCGGTGCTTTCAGTTTTTGGCTATCAAGTTTGACGCAAGGACATGTTCATTTCTTGGTTATGTGTTTGATTATGGGCGTTGTTTTCACAGAAATTGGATTCCTAGATAAAGCATCTTTACCTAAAACTCAAGCTTCAAGCTTTGTCATCTTTGCTGCGACTGTTGTTATCTTTGGTTCACTTGCAGATACGACACCACAAATGTTTATTGATGTAATTGGACAATTACTTTTAACTCTTGGGATTGGTTTTTTGGGTGTTATTATCGGATCTTTCTTCATTGGAAAAGCTTTGAAAGTAAGTCCATGGCTTGCGATTGCAATGGGGGTTTCATGTTCGTTCGGAATGCCAACAACATATCTAATCCCTAAAGAAGTAGCAAGTACAATTGCCGAAACTGACGAAGAACGCATTGCTATTGAGAATTATTTAACACCGAATATGGTAACAGCTGGATTTGTTTCAGTAACAATCGCTTCAGTGTTCATCGCCCAGCTGACAATCACATTACTATTTGGATAGTCACAGTTGTCTTTAGATTAGCAAATAACGAAAAAATAAGTAAGTTTAAAGTATCGAAATAGTTTGCATAATTATTCCGACACTCGACTTGCTTATTTTTTATTTCCTAATTATTCAATTGAATCAGTATCTTTAAACCAAACTTTATCAAAGCCAAAGACAATCCCTTAAATCGGTCGTCCTTTCGTCATATTGCCAAAAGCATCATATCTATAACGGGTGATACTTTAAATTTTTTTGTTGACCATTAGGAAAAAGACTGACAGTTTCAATTACTAAAACCATCAGCTCTTAATTCCTCTTTTCGTTAAAACTTGATTCTTCATTTTTGCGTTTTGGTAATTATTATCATAAATCAAATTTTAATCACTTCGCAACCGTTAGTTATTGTGTTTTGGCTACAGATGTATTTTTTGATAACAACAATGGTTAATTTAATTGAATACTACTGCCAACATCGCCTGTAATTAAATTTATTAATGATTTACCAAAACGTTCAACCGCGCCTATATTAGTATCAATATAACAACTACATCTATGTTTTCTTGAATTATTGTCATTTATCTCTAAATCAACTTCGATTTTTAAAGATCCATTCGATTTAGTTGGAAAAATCTCAAAAGAAAATACTGGCGCTATCCTACCTTCTTTTTCTCCTGATTCATAATAATAGCTCCTATTAAAATCTTTCGTATATTCATAAATCATGTTTGCCATTTCTTCCAATGACCAACCTTGAACATAAAAATATTGATGTGCTACAACGAATTTTGATTTAATAGAAATTTTCATTTCCATTAAATCGCTATCTTCATATACTTTCTCTATGATAATATTGTCCATTAATCTCATTCGCTCCTTATGTTTTAATTTTTGAATTTAAAATCATCAAATAAACCTTGCAATGGATTAAAATTAAAGTGAATTTCCACTCCATCTATATTTATATTTGGGCTTGATGATTCAATTATTTGTTGAGGAGTTTTGCGCTGCATTAACATTTCAAATGATACTTATGAAATTAATCTTTCCGCAATCCATAACGATTGGTTGAAATACCTTCAACCACTTCGTTCGCCAGTGCCTCTAGTTTAATGTAGTAGGATTCATCTTGTTTTTCAGGATGACCTAGACAATTTCCATAATAATCCTCATAAAACAATTCGAAAACAAAATCATCTTTTCTTAATGTACAACGACATGACCAAACCCATTCGAAATTGTTTTCAAGATCATATCCTAAATGGTCGGTAAATATCGAGCGTAATGGAACAAAATAATCAACGTGATCGCAAGGCACAAATTCAAAATGTGTATAAACTCTATCTATATTAGTTACATGTCTTTTTACAGTAATTTGGGTCATTTTCACTTCTCCTTTATTGATTGATTCCAAACTCTGCATCAACACCTGGATTCGTCCGCATTGATGCTTCGATCATTCTTTGCCAATCACCATCATATCTACGAACAGCATCTTCCCATGTCAGTGGAGGTTTGTCTCCGCGAAGAGAATTAGCTAATTCTTGATCCGACATCGCAGCACGAGCTTGTTCTTTAAGCTGATTACGCAATTCAAATGCTTGCCTCGCTTGTTGATGAAGAGGCTTTGTTTTATCAATCATATTGCCGATACTACGAACATTCCTTACATACCAATCCCGTGCTTGATGATTGGTTAATGATGCAGGTTTTGGTGCATTAGGGATTGCAACAGTTGGCTTTCCTGGTTTCCCAGGTTGAACCTGTGTCGACCCTGGATTAGTTTCAGAACCAGTATCTGGAGTGGGTCTGTTTTGATTATTATTCTGATTATTACCCACACTTCCTGGCTGATTATCAAACCACTTCACCAAGTTAGGAATCTGCACAAGACTATAATGCATCATTCCCATTACAAGCATTTGTGCCC
>JGI990J12352_1000059_pt1 | contig 22812 bp, 17 predicted proteins | sample Intmic4MA4BA4MSA_FD_12352 | JGI IMG/M metagenome (IMG submission 12352) | reverse complement strand
TTGATAGCGGCTTGCGATTTCTTCTGCGGTCTTTGTTGGCGCACCTGTTTCGGGGTCTACTAACAACTTGACCGCCAGGTGTTCCAGGTCGGTGAAGTCTAACAGTCCGCGCCTTGTTTTTTCTTTTTTGTAGGCATGGTCTACGTCTTGTACCAGTTTTATGAGTGCTGTCTGTGCGGGGCGGGTGGCCTTGATGTCGTCGAACAGATCTTTGGAGCGGAGCGTGAAGTCCTCTGTCAGCTTGTCTGCCGCACTTTTGCAACGACGACGTAAGTCTTTGTATCGCTCATATTCATCCCCTTTTGCAGGCTTGGTTCTCGGGAATGGGATTTCTGCCGCAGCTACTGTTTCATCCCAGCCTTTTTTGGTTGCCGCCAAGAATCGTGTCAGCCCGCCTATCGTCTCGTCCCAGCTGGGGCCGTAGGCTTTTGTGAATGCCTCGTCTTGCACGAATTCCGCTTTGGCTAAGGTCATCTCTTGTAACCAGTACTCCCCTGCCTTTCGGGCGCCTTCCAGCAGGTATGCACCCCAGGGTGTTTCGCCACCGTCTTTTTTACCTGTTATGTCCAGCTCTGCCATGCGTGCGTGCGCCCATTGCGCGGGGTAGGGGTGGCTGAGCAGTTTCTCGTGGATGGTTCGCACAATTTCGATTAGTGCCTCGTCCTGTCTGCCCTCTGATACTGTGTCTACCAGCTCTTCAAAGTCCGGGTATTCGTCTATGCTTTCGTATCTTTGCTCTAGTGTGTCTTCTATCGCCTGATAGAGCAGGCGTTTGCCCTCGTCCTCGTCCGCTGTTTTGAAGTCCGGGTTTTGATCCAGGACATGCGCAAACTCACGTACTATTTTGCCGCAGAATGCGTGGATTGTACCAATGTCCGCATTGTACAGCATCGCACTTTGACGGCGTAGGTGGCGGGATGGGTTCTGCGTGCCCTCACGCTTTTTGAGCTCTTCCAGAATTCGGCCTTTCAGCTCTGCAGCGGCGGCTCTTGTATAGGTTATGATGAGAAAGTTTCCAATGTTTGCGCCCGCTTCCACTTGGTCTAGCAGACGCTCTACCAATACGCGCGTTTTGCCCGAGCCTGCCGCCGCTGCGACCAGAAGGCTTTGGCTTCGGTCTTGAATCGCTTCTTGTTGCTCTTTCGTAAATGTTGTCGCCATTTTCTGCCTCCTGTTTTATCCTTCTTGCAACAGGTTATCCAGCACCTGTTGTTTCGATAATGCTTCTAAGTATCTTCCCCCGTCTTTTTTCGCATCGTGCTGGCAGGCCAGGCGATAGTCACAGTATTGGCACGGTTGCATCACACTGCCTGTATGCGGGTTCGGTGCTGTCTTGCCCGCCTTCATTTCGTGCGCCAAGGCGAGCAGGGTTTGGTCGATGTGCCGGCTCAGACGCCCCAGTTCTTCGGCACTAACTAGCGCATCTCCCTCGTAGTTGCCTGCTTTGTTGAGCTTGACCGGGATGAATTCGTGTTTTTCACCCCGCTCCATCGCTTGGATTAGGTCAGGGTCACGCAGAACCAGGCCTGAACGGATTAAGGCCTTTCGGCGCTTTGTCTCGACCTCCTCTTTTGTCGCATTTTTCGGGGCACTTACAATCACGTCCCGCGCGGGGGTGTAGAGGACGCCGCCGGGCTCAATCGGTATGTCACCATACTGCTCGCCTCCCAGCTTCGTGAGCGCAAACAGGTACAACAACATCTGTACCCCCACACCGTACCAAACATCCGAGAGCGAGAATGCACGCCGCCCTGTTTTATAGTCCACGACCCGCAGATATAGTTTACCGTCATGCAACCAACCATCTACCCGATCTACCACCCCTTGCAGGGAGATTTCTACTTCGCCGTCTGTTAGTTCGACCGGCGGCAGTGTTCCTGCCGGCTCGCCAAAGGCAAGTTCAAAATCGCAGGGAACAAAGTCCGATTTGCCAAGCTCTGCCACCATGTCCTCTACTACTTGCTCGGTCTCTCGCACCAGGCGTTTGAAGAGGTATTGGAATCGCTTGGATTTTTTTGTGATATCACTTAGCCGCTCGTCTATGTATGTTGCTACCGCCTGCTCTGTTATCGGCTTCCACTCACTGACCGCCACTTTGTGGAACCCGCCTTGGCTTTGAATCTGTCGGGTTACCTTCTCTAGGACGAAATGCATGAAATCGCCGGCCATTGGTGCGTCTAACTCCGCGTTTCTTCTCCCTTGCGCTCTCAGTCCGTATTGCATGAAATAGCGGAAGGCACACGCACCAAACGTCTCGATTCGGGAGGCGGACAGTCGGAGCTTTCTTCCATACAGCCGATCGGTGATGGGTTTTGTCAGGCACTCTCCCTCTGTTTTACTGCGGTTTTTTAGGGCTTGCAGTCTGGGGTCATTTGCAAAATAGGCCGCCGCCTGCATGGCTGTCCGATCTTCTGATCTGCCAAGCTCTGCCTGCAGCGCCAAGTCAAAGGCAGGCGCGGGCGCGTTTTGGCGGAAGCTTGTCCCTAATGCAGACACCGGCATTGCCTCCCGCCCGACGATTTCCTCCAGCCTTTTGAACACTGCCGAGGGACGAGATGGCGCACCGTCCCCCTCGGATTCGGGACATGCGGCGATTAGCCGCTCTTGCGGGGCTGAAAATGCATGGTAGATCAGGGCTTGTTCCCGATATACGCCCTCTTCCGCAGTTTCGGACAGGGTTAGGCCAAGCTCCTCTAGGCGGTCTCTCTCCGCGTCTGTGATTACGCCGCGACTCGTGCCCGGTGTCGGCAGACGCGTATCGGTGGCGCCCAGAACGATCAGGCATCTCTGGCCACGGCGGCGTGTACGGTCAAGATCCCCCAACTGTACACGGTCGATGGTCTGCGGGATGCTGCCCACGCTGTACTGACCCAGAGTCAATCGCATGAGTGTCGTAAACTCCGTCTGAGTCATCGGCGTGTCGCCCAGAATCTCATGCGCTTGTTCCAGCGCATTCATTAGGATATCCCAGATTTGACTGTATTCTGCTGCCAAGGTCTCCCGCCCTGATAGGCGGAAGCGTTCTGCTTTCTTTGTAAGCGTTTGCGGTAGCTCTATCTCTTCTAAAAAATCATAGAGCGCCGCACCTTGTTCTTTTGCTGTGCTTGCCCGCTTGCCCGCCTCTGACAGGGCGATGAGCGCTTTGGTTACACGGCGGCGCAATGCGTTGATTGCTTCCAGCTTTGCCCGCTCCCGCTCTCCAAATTCGGCTCCGTAACCCGCCGGGTTTTCGCTCCAGTCCGCTTGCTTTGTCCACGCTGTGCCATAGAGGTTCCAGCGGCGGACGTATTCCTCTAACACATCCACCTCTCGCTGGGTGATCCCTGCAAGCCCCGTGCGCAGGTAGCGGAACACGGCTTCAAACCGCCAGCCGCCCTCTAGGATATCCAGTGCCGCTGTCAGCAGAAGCAGGATCGGCTTTTCTAAGATGCTTGACTTGCGCGCTATGCTCACCGGGATTTCGTATCTTGCAAATACCTCTTCCGCCACGGTTTCATAGTCTTGGAACCCGCGCGCTGTGACTGCGATTTCTCGATAGCGATACCCTTCGTCCATGACCAGTTTTCGCACTCTGGCGGCGGCAAGTTCGCATTCTTCCAAGCGTGTTTTGGCGGTGTAGAGCTCTACCGCGGGGTCCGCTTGTTCTATTGGGCTCGGCACGCTGTTTGCAAATAAGTGCGTACATACCGCTTGCAGCTCGATTGGACGGGTGCTTTCCGCTGTGCACTTTGTGATTTTGATCGCCTCTCCCGATTCTTCCGCCCAGCGTTTGAGCCTGCTTGCAGTCTCTACCACCGGTGCAAAAAGTGGGGATTGGTCATGCAGATCGTTTGCAGTTAGGGCGATTGTTATATCAGTCCCCTTTTGCAGGAGCTTTTGCAGAATCCGCCCCTCGACTGCGGTGAAGTCGGAGAAGGCGTCTACGAACACGGCGCATTTTGTCACTTCGCTTGCGGCAATCTGATCTGAAAGGCGCGTTAGTATGTCCCGCGGGTCACGCTTGCCTGAGATGCCGTCGTATGCGCCGTAGAGAAAGGCGAGCTCTCGTAACTTTTCACCAAGTGCGCCTTCTGCCCAGGGGGCAGCGTCGTGCAGGGTTTCGGGGGTTATTCCGCACTGCTTCAGTTCGTCAATGGTGTCTAGCAGACCTTTTAGGAACTCGGGCTTTCGGCCCAATTTTCCGTATAGCTTCAGCTGGTCAGATACCGCTGTAAGCGCCATACGCATCGTCAACATTCGGCCGCCCTCATCTAGCGGTACGCCGCCCGGATTTCCAAGCTCGTCAAAGACACGGCTGGCTAGTCTTGTGAAGCTTCGCACTTCTGCGTGCAGGCTTGCTTTTGCGCCGATAGTTGCGACAAGCTCCCGCTCGGCTTCGTGCGAGTATTGCTCAGGTACGATGAGGATTGCGTTTTGCTGACCTTTCTCTGTGCATTGCCTTATGGCTTCAAACAATAGTCTCGTCTTCCCGCCGGCTGCGGGACCTAGGATGATGTGTAGCATAACGGGTCACCTTTCGCTGTTCGGTGCTTCAGTTTTTCTCACCAGTATACCACGCGCAACGCACGTTTTCTAGCAGGAACCCATAGACTAAAGCATCCAAAAGAAAAGGAGTACTTTTATTCATGCACGAACAACCTTTTATGAATCCCCTTCAAGCGGGTCAACATCATACAAACCAGCACTCCGAATTGCACCACTCTGAGCGCCACCACACGGAGGAGCATCACACAGGATTTCTCCCCGGCCACTTCGCGCGGGAGTTTGATCGGCGCTATCCCGAACTATACCATCGGCTCATGCCCGCACTTGAGCGCATACACCGCTCCCATCACGACATTTCGCAAATGAGCCGGGCGCAACTGCATCACCTTGCCGACCAAGCGATGCACGAGAGCGGTGTTCTTCACCAGCTTCCTCACGGTCACACCGCGGACACGGTGCGGGATATGGCAAGCGTCCTGCTGCTCGGTCTCGAGGAATCACGCGGCGGTTCTGTCGAGGCCTTTTCACCTTTGCTGCCCATCGCACTCGGACCTTGGTTTTGGCCTTGGGGGTTTGATGAACCCTTTTTCCCACATCATCGGCGGCATCCCGGACATCGCTGGAATGGCGGCCCCGGCTTTCATGGCGGTCACGGAGGGCCCGGTTTTCACGGCGGTCCGCGCGGTCGACGTTAGTTTTTTCCTCTTACATATCCACAAAATATCCCTTGAAAAACCGAGACGATTTTCTGTCTCGGTTTTTCGTATTGCGAAAGGCGGCGGAATTTGATATTATATATGTTGTTGTATTTTGCGAAAGGCGTGGTCGCCATGACTGACAAGCTGAAACTTTATGGATTTAACAACTTAACAAAGGCACTCAGCTTCAATATTTACGATGTATGCTATGCAAAGACACCGCATGAACAGAAGGAATATATCGCTTATATTGATGAGCAATATAATGCCGAGCGGCTTCTTGGTATTTTGCAACAGGTCGTTGATATGATCGGGGCAAAAGTGCTTAGTATCTCCAGCCAGGATTATGATCCGCAGGGTGCGAGCGCTACGATGCTTATCTCAGGCCCCTCGCTTTCTGATTCGCCTTTCGGCGGGACTACTCTTGCGCATCTGGATAAGAGCCATGTAACTGTACACACTTATCCGGAGCATCATCCCGATAACTCGATCGCTACCTTTCGGGTGGATATTGACGTATCTACTTGCGGGGAAATTTCGCCTCTGAACACCTTAGATTTCCTCATCGGCAGCTTTGATTCGGACATTATCACCATGGACTATCGCGTGCGCGGCTTTACGCGGGATGTGGACGGGCATAAGCTATTTATGGATCACACGATTTCCTCTATCCGTGATTTTATCGACCCTCGAACACTTGCGCGGTATGAGTCTGTGGACATGAATTTGGAAGAACATAACCTGTTCCACACCAAAATGCTCATCCGTGAGATTGACCTGAAGCAATACCTTTTTAACACAGAAGCTCATATATTGCCCGTAGACTTGCAACGCTCGATCACCGAAAGCTTGCGGCGGGAAATGGTAGAAATTTACAGCGGGAGGAGCATTTATTGACCAGGCAGACCAAAGCACCTATTTATGAGGCCTTGACCCACTTTGAACAGGCTCGCGTTGTCCCTTTTGACGTGCCCGGCCACAAACGCGGCCAGGGTAACCCTGAGTTGCAGGCGTTTTTGGGCGAAAAATGCCTCGCCCTTGACGTGAACGCAATGAAGCCCTTGGACAACCTTTGTCACCCTGTATCCGTAATTCGTGAGGCGGAAGATCTCGCGGCGGAGGCTTTTGGGGCACATCAGGCTTTCCTCATGGTGGGCGGTACGACCAGTGGAATCCAGGCCATGATTCTGTCCGCTTGTAAGCGCGGGGACAAAATTATCCTGCCCCGCAACGTACATCGCAGTGTACTCAATGCCCTCGTCCTTTGCGGGGCGACTGCGGTATATGTGAACCCTGATGTAGACCCTACCCTTGGCATCTCGCTCGGTATGCCGATGGATGAGGTGCGGCGCACGATTTCCGAAAACCCTGAGGCAACTGCGATTCTTGTGAACAACCCCACTTATTATGGGGTTTGCTCGAATCTGCGCGCGATTGTCGAGCTTGCGCACGCACACGGGATACTGGTTTTAGCCGACGAGGCACACGGAACACATTTTTATTTCGGGGAAAATTTGCCCATTTCCGCTATGGCGGCGGGCGCGGATATGGCCTCCGTCAGTATGCATAAGTCAGGGGGAAGCCTTACGCAAAGCTCGTTTTTACTCACAGCGGATACGGTTCGTGCGGGCTATGTGCGGCAAATTATCAATCTGACGCAGACGACGAGCGCCTCTTATCTGCTGATGAGCAGCCTTGACATTTCACGCCGCAACCTCGCTTTGCGCGGGCGGGAAATTTTTCGGAATGTGCTGGAGCTTGCCGCATATGCCAGGGCTGAGATTTCTGCCATCCCCGGCTACTCTGCCTTCGGGCGGGAGCTGATTAACGGGGATAGCGTGTTTGATTTTGACCTGACCAAGCTCTCCATCAACACCCTTGGCCTTGGGCTTGCAGGGATTGAGGTTTATGACATTCTGCGGGATGAGTATGATATTCAGATTGAATTTGGGGACCTTGGCAACATTCTTGCCTATCTCTCCATTGGCGATAACCGCCAGAATGTCGAGCGGCTTGTCGGCGCTTTATCCGAGGTGCATAGGCGCTATGGAAAAGCCGGTACGGGACCGTTTACGCAGGAGTATATTGAGCCTGAGGTTGTCCTCAGCTTGCAGGATGCATTCTATGCAGAGAAAGAGCCTTTGCCTATTGACCGGACTTTGGGTCGGGTTTCTTCTGAGTTTGTTATGTGCTATCCGCCCGGGATTCCCATCCTTGCACCCGGGGAGCGTGTGACGGCTACGGTACTGCAATATATTGCCTATGCCAAGGAAAAGGGCTGTTCCTTAACCGGCCCTGAAGATGCGGACACTGCGATTTTGAACGTGCTACGATAATGTCCTGAAAGGAGCATTTCATATGGAACTTTGGTTCTCTGAGGCCCACTCTAAACACGTTAAATTTTCCATCCAAGTGGAGCGTCAACTATTCTCTGCCCAGAGTGAATTTCAGCGGATTGATGTATTTGAGTCTCTTGAATTCGGACGCTTTCTCACCTTAGACGGCTATATGATGCTGACCGAGCGGGACGAGTTTATTTATCACGAAATGATCTCTCACGTACCTATGGCGGTGCATCCGAATCCCGAAACTGTTCTGGTCGTCGGCGCGGGAGATGGCGGCGTGATTCGGGAGCTTTCGCGGTATGATACCATCTCTCACATTGATTTGGTTGAGATTGACCCTATGGTTGTCGAGGTGTCACGCAAGTTTTTACCGAAGACTGCTTGCAAGCTGGATGATCCACGTGTCCACATCCACTTTGCGGATGGGCTTCGGCATGTTCGCACTTGCGTAGACAAATATGATCTGATTATTGTGGATTCCACTGACCCGTTTGGGCCCGGCGAGGACTTGTTCACACGGGAATTTTACGGCAGTTGCTACAAGGCCTTGAAAGAGGACGGGATCATGGTGAATCAGCATGAGAGTCCTTTTTACAAGCAGGATGCCGTGGCCATGCAACGGGCGCACAAGCGGATTGTGGAAAGCTTTCCCATCAGCCGTGTTTATCAGGCGCATATCCCTACCTACCCTTCGGGGCATTGGCTGTTTGGATTCGCCTCGAAAAAGCATCACCCTGTCCGCGATTTTGACGTGGCACGTTGGTCTGCACTCGGCCTGAAAACGGGTTATTACACGCCCAGATTACATGTGGGGGCATTTCTGCTTCCCGCATATGTGGAGGAGCTTTTGCGCAATGTTGAACCAGAATGTTGAAACCTTTCTCGGCTGTGATTCAGCCTATTTGGACGCTTCTACCGTCCTGTTTGGAGCGCCTTTTGATTCTACCACCAGCTTTCGGCCCGGGGCGCGTTTCGGAAGTCGTGCGATTCGGCAGGAGTCTTACGGGCTTGAGACTTACAGTCCGTACCAGCAGGCTGATCTTGCGAGTTTTTCGGTGTTCGATAGCGGCGATTTGGACTTGCCCTTCGGTTCGCCTGAAGCCGCTTTAGAGGCCATCCGTACTCGGACAGCTACGATTCTTTCCTCTGACAAGCGGCCTTTTATGCTGGGCGGGGAACATTTGGTTACCCTTGGTGCTGTGCAGGCGGTTTCAGCTTTGTACCCCGATTTGCACATCATCCATTTTGACGCACATGCCGATCTGCGGGATTCTTATCTGGGCGTTTCGCTTAGTCACGCCTCGGTTATTCGGCGGTGTTGGGATATCCTCGGAGATGGGCGGATTGCACAATTTGGGATTCGCTCCGGTGAGCGAGACGAGTTTGCTTGGGGTGCCTCACGCATTCACACGCAGTTATTCGACTTTTCGGGGCTTTCTGATGTTCTTGCTTCCATCGGGGAGCGGCCGGTTTATTTGACGGTTGATCTGGATGTTATGGACCCTTCCATCTTCCCCGGCACCGGCACGCCTGAGGCGGGGGGCGTTTCGTTTTCTGATCTTTTATCCGCCTTACTTCAAGTCATCGGCCGCACAAACGTGGTGGCCTGTGATGTGACAGAGCTTGCACCCTCGCTTGACCCTAGCGGGGTTTCTACCGCTACGGCTTGCAAGGTCGTGCGGGAGATGTTGATTGCTCTGCATCGTTCTTAAACTAACTATAACTGGAGGTTTTTTCTCATGGGAAAAGTATTAATCATCGGNGCCGGCGGTGTGGCGGGCGTGGCCTTCCACAAGTGCGCCAGCAACAGTGAGGTGTTTCAAGAAATCTGCATCGCCAGCCGCACCATCGAAAAATGTGACGCATTGAAGCGTGAGCTTTCCGACAAAACGTCTGCCAAGATTACCACGGCTCAGGTAGATGCGACGGATGTTGCGGCACTTACTGCCTTGATTGAGCAGGAGCGTCCTGACGTTGTTTTGAACCTTGCATTGCCTTATCACGATCTGCCGATTATGGACGCATGCCTCGCTACGCGCACCCATTATGTGGACACGGCGAACTATGAACCTGAAGACACTGCGAAGTTTGAGTACAGCTGGCAATGGGCGTATCGTGAACGCTTTGCGCAGGCCGGCATCACGGCACTTTTGGGTTCGGGCTTTGACCCCGGTGTGACCGGGGTGTTCTCGGCTTATGCGCTCAAGCATTATTTTGATGAGATCCATTCTATTGATATCCTCGACTGCAACGGCGGTGATCATGGGTATCCGTTTGCTACGAACTTTAACCCTGAAATCAACATTCGCGAAGTCTCTGCCAAGGGGCGTTATTGGGAAGCCGGCCAGTGGATTGAGACTGAACCGATGGAAATCAAGCGGGTTTACAACTTCGATCAAGTCGGCGAGCGTGACATGTACCTGCTTTATCACGAAGAGCTTGAAAGCCTTGCCCAAAATATCCCCGGGCTCAAGCGCATCCGCTTCTTCATGACCTTTGGGGAGAGTTATCTGCGGCATCTGCAATGCCTTGAAAATGTTGGCATGACTAGCATTGAGCCGATTGAGTTTGAGGGTAAGCAGATCATTCCGCTTCAGTTTCTGAAGGCGGTTTTGCCTGACCCTGCTTCCTTGGGGCCGCGCACTAAGGGGAAGACGAATATTGGCTGCATCTTCCAAGGTGTGAAGGACGGGAAACCGAAGAACCTTTACATCTACAACGTTTGTGACCACGAGGAATGCTTCAAAGAAGTTGGCAGTCAGGCGGTTAGTTATACCACCGGTGTGCCTGCAATGATTGGAACTTCGCTTGTTATGCAGGGTCTTTGGCAGAAGCCCGGTGTATTCAATGTGGAAGAATTTGACCCCGATCCGTTTATGGACGCACTTAACAAATGGGGTCTGCCTTGGCAGATTGACGAGAACCCCACACTGGTGGATTAGATGAAACGTTCTGACCTGCCTACCCCTTGCTATGTGGTCAACAAGGCGAAGATTCGGGACAATTGCCGCATCTTGCGCTCTGTCATGGATCGGACGGGATGCCAAATTTTGCTGGCACAGAAGGCGTTTTCCATGTTTTCTCTGTACCCGCTGATTGGCGAATATCTGAGCGGCGCGGCCTCTTCCGGGCTTTATGAGGCACGGCTGGCGCGGGAGCATTTTCCGGGCGAGAGTCATGTGTTCTCTGCTGCGTTTCGACCTGATGATTTCCCTGAACTATTTGACTATGCGGACAAGATTATCTTTAACTCCATCGCTCAGCTTCGCCGTTATGGGCCTTCGGCTCGGGCGGCGGGGCTTAGTGTTGGGCTTCGGATCAACCCGGAGCATTCTACACAGGATGGCTCCGGCATTTATGATCCTTGTGCGCCGGGGTCCCGCCTTGGTGTGACATTTGCACAGTTTGACCCTGCTTGCTTGGCGCTGTTGGACGGGCTACATTTCCACACGCTTTGCGAGCAAGATGCAGCGCCTTTGGTTGCGACCGTTGCAGCGTTTGAGGCGAAGTTCGGGTCATTTCTTTCTGATCTTTCGTGGCTTAATCTTGGCGGAGGGCATCATATTACGAAGCCCGGGTATGATCTGGCCGCTTTGGAGGCTACCATACTACGTTTGCAGGAAACTTATGGTGTCCTTGTCTATCTCGAACCCGGTGAGGCCATCGCGCTGGATGCCGGGGTTCTTGTGACAACCGTGCTGGACGTTGTGCACAATGGCGGTGCGGACATTGCTATTTTGGACGCCTCTGCCGCTTGTCATATGCCTGATGTGCTTGAGATGCCGTATCGTCCGCCTTTGCAAGACGGCGGTTTACCCGGCGAGCGTGCGCATACCTATCGTTTGGCGGGCATGACTTGCCTTGCAGGGGATGTGATTGGCGATTTCTCCTTCGATCTGCCGCTTGCGATTGGGGATACGCTTACTTTTGGTGATATGGCCATCTACACCATGGTCAAGAACAACACCTTCAACGGTATGCCTCTGCCCGCCATCGCGTTGGAGGACGCTTGCGGCTCTTGTCGCTTGGTTCGGCAATTTGGCTACTCGGACTTTAAGTCCAGGTTATAGGGGTGCCTTCCACCCCTTCATATGCGCCTGTAGCTCAGCAGGATAGAGCGGCCGCCTCCTAAGCGGCAGGTCGGGGATTCGAATTCCTCCAGGCGTGCCAATCAAACAAAAACGCCAACCCCCTTGTAACCAAAGGAGGTTGGCGTTTTTTCTGCTTAACTCTTATCCGATATTTGACGACTGAATGCCACCGTGATGATAATTGCGCAGGGCATGAAACATATAGCATAGCCCACCGATCGGCGCACCTATCAGCGTATCAAGCGCAAAACATATTCCAACACCGGGTCGCGGTTATATATCCAATCTTCTATGGTATATGCAATTTGGATATGGGGCCGCAGGGTATAAAACTCCAAATCTAACCCGAACATGTCAGAAGCAGACAGAAACAGGTTGGGGACAGCTATGTACAAGCCAGAGTGATTCAACTGCAATGTATTGCCTGCCCCCTCCGACTCCGCTTCTAATTCCTGCTGCTCTAAAAACTCACGGACCGTCATGGTAACCACATCGTAATATGGGTATTCATCCGTCGCAACGCCCATATTTATTTCCTCGTCCAAATCCATACCTTCTAGCCAGTCCAAATCACCAAAATACATACCCTCATGGAAGCCAGCATGAGCATGAACATGAAAACCATAAAACTCTGTGTTTTGCCCAGTTGGCTGCCCCAGCAAAACAGCACCCAGGCTCTTTAGATGCGCAGCACCCAAGAGTGCGGCCGAGGCAGAACCTTCATCAATAAAGTGAAACAACATCCCCTCAGGCGTATACTGAGCGAGAAATTCAAACAGCTCCGCCAGATAGGCATTGTCCCCGCCTGCGTTTTGCCTTGCATCGATGACAACCGCTCTTGGGGTATGCGCTTCAAAAATGTCCATCACATCACCGACAAAGTCTGTAAAGATACCTGTCTCTAAGTCCAGTTCCTGCACATATAGCTCTAAGCGAATGTATAGAAGCGCATCTGCTTCCATGAAATAAAACCAGTTTCGCCCTTCCATTCCTTGTCCTCTTGGATTTACAAAGAAAGGCAAGTCCCCATCCATACGATTGTCCACAGAAAAGAAGGGGAAGAACAGTGCGTCATCCACATCCATGTAAACCCGACTTGAAGCGTTTAGGGCAATCTCATCTTCTTCAAAGGCAAAGTTCGCCTCTAGGCTAAGCGCCTCAAAGAAGGCAGGGTTGTTGAGTAGCCTTGCAAACACATTCTTTGCGTTATAGATGTTTTCTACCGCCCAAAAACTTTGAAATTCCGCAAAAACATCGTCAATCTCTCGTCCGCCAACGCCGATCAATCTTTGGTTTAGAACATGCGCAAATTCTGCCTCTGTCGTGAGCAAATAAACACCGCCAGAAAGCCAACGAAAGCCTAACGGATAGACAGAAATTTCTTCCTCCATTTCAAATTCAGCGAGAAGCAGATTGAAATGATTGTCTCCAACTGCGGCCACGGCTCTTTGAATTCCCTGAATGATTTCAGCGTCCTCCAAGTCCGGCAGGTCAGCTAGAAGTGCGTCTAAAGCTGCATGGAAAGCTGTGCGCCTCTCCATGTTTCGCGGAATATCTGAAAGCGCTTCCTCTGTGAATTTCGGATGCGTCTCAGTCACAAAGTCTCTAAGCTGTTCTATGTCTTCTACCCAAGGATCATCCGAGGGCAAATTTCCGCCACAGCCAGCCAAAAGCAAAACCATCAAGAGGCCAAACAGGGCGATTACTCCTCTTTTCTCCATGATTACTCCTCTTTTCTCCATGATTACTCCTCTTTTCTTATGCGCCCCAAGTCCTGCGGTGGGGCGCACGAGAAATCTGCACCTTACTCGCTTAGATCATCGTGCGGGATATGCCGCACCAGCCGCCCTGCGTAGGCTTTTTTCTCTCTCATCCGCGCATGTAATTTTCCAAGCTCTGCCACTATTGTCGGTACCACTGACAGGCCTGCAATCATGAGCCAGTGCGCACCCCCGATTGATACCAGCTCGAACAAAAACTGGAACGGCGGTAGAATCGCAAGCAGTGCCAACGTCACATACATCGCGATTGCGGATAATGTCAGCGGGAAGTTTTCTTTGAAGGATTTTTGGAAAATTGACTTTCTTGATCGCGCTGTAAAAATGTGCGAAACGGCTACAAATCCAAGGGTCAAAAATGCCACTGTCTGCCCCACTTGATGGCTTGGCGCCACCGAGGACGAGATGTTCATGAACGCCGCTACGTAGTAGGCTATCCAGGTCACCGCCACAAAGGCGATGGCTTGCTTTGTAATCACAAACAATAGTCCGCCGCCGAAAAAGCTCTCCGCCCTTCCGATGGGCGGACGGTTCATAATGCGCGGATCTGAAATCTCCTGCGCCAGACGCAGACCCGGGACACCGTCCGCCAAAACATTGATGAGCAGGATCATAATCGGTGATAGGATCGCACCCCAGCCAAACATGAACGCACCCAAAATAATTGTAACCTCCGCAAAGTTTGCGACGATTAGGAAATAGATCAGCTTCTTGATAATTGAAAATACGTTGCGGCCTTCTTGTACCGCGTCCACGATGGTTGCAAAGTTGTCGTCGATTAGGATCATATCGGCGGCGCTTTTTGATACCTCAGTTCCTGTGATGCCCATCGCGATGCCCACATCTGCGGCCTTTAGGGCCGGTGCGTCATTCACACCATCGCCTGTCATTGCGACTACTTCGTTATGCTCTTGCCAGGCCTCTACAATACGGATTTTATCCTCCGGCGAGACTCTGGCGTAGACTGCGTATTCGGTTACCACGTCGATTAGCTCTTGGTCTGATAGCTTCGATAGCTCGGGCCCTGTCATTACACTGCCGCCTTCGCGGATGATGCCAAGGTCTAGCGCTATGGCTTTGGCCGTTGCGGCATGGTCGCCTGTAATCATGACCGTGCGAATGCCCGCCTTGCGCGCTCTTGTAATAGCGTCTTTCACCTCCGGTCTTGGCGGGTCGATCAGACCGATGATGCCGACGAATTCCAGATCGGTCTCCAGCGATTCTAAGTTTTCCGGTAGCTCGCTCACATGTTTGCGGCCCATTGCGATAACGCGCAATGCCTGATCCGCCATTGCATCGTGCGCTTGCTTCCGCTTCTGCTCTGCACCCGCATCCGCCTTGCAGAAGGGAAGACGATCCATCGCACCTTTGGTGAGCACCAGGTATCCGCCGTTTGGATTCTTGTGCACCGTGGTCATCATCTTGCGTTCCGATGAAAACGGCACCTCTCCCACGCGGGGGAATCTTTTTTCAACTTCTTGTTTGTCCAGACCTTTTTGGATGAGCAGACGCAGAATTGCGGCCTCTGTCGGACTACCTAAAAATTCCAGCTTTCCTTCGTCACCCGTCTTTATAACGGCGTTGGAGGATAGCGTTAACTGTTCGATAAAGGTGGTCTCTTCCTCTGCGAAGTCGGCCTCGTCCGTGATGGATTCGCCGCCTAGCCAGAGCCGCTTGATGGTCATGCGGTTTTGGGTCAGTGTACCTGTCTTGTCGCTACAGATGACCGAGGTTGAGCCCAGCGTTTCTACCGCAGGCAGTTTGCGGATAAGTGCGTTCTTTCCCACCATTTGCTTCACACCATGCGCCAAAGTCAGCGTGACGATGAGCGAGAGCATTTCAGGCACCGCCGCAACGGCCAAGGCAACGGCCAGGAAGATTAGATCCCATGTATCTGTCCCTTGTAAAAAGCCCATGACCAACAACAAAAACGCAGCTATGACCGCCACTAAGCTGATGGTCTTGCCTAGTTTGTCAAGCCGTTGTTGCAGTGGGGTCTTGAGTTTTTGGGTGTTGTTTAGGTAGCCTGCAATCTTACCAATTTCTGTCTTCATGCCTGTGGAGACAATCACCGCACGGCCACGCCCTGAGGTGACCAAACAGCTTGAGAAGACCATGTTTTTCTGGTCGCCCAGCGCGGTCGATTCGCTCATATCCGGGGCAAGTTCTTTCTCCGAAGGCTCACTTTCCCCCGTGAGGGAGGCTTCGTCAACAGCGAGGTCTGTGACCTCGATCAGACGTGCGTCCGCCGGGACTAGGTCGCCTGTTTCGAGCACTACGATATCGCCGGGGACTACGGCTACTGCGTCAACTTCTACCTGCACCCCGTCTCGGATCACTTTTGCCGAGGGGCTTGATAGTTTGGATAAGGCCGAAAGCGCCTTTTCCGCACTGGCCTCTTGCGTGATGGCCAAGGTGATATTCATGACTACAATCGCAAAAATAACACTCGGTTTTACGAAGCCGTTCCATCCCATTTCCGCAAATCGCGTAATGGCAAGCGATAGCGACAACGCAACCGCCAAAAGCAAAATGATAATCGCCGCATCCTTTAAATGATGCAAAACCCGTTTGAGCAAGCTTTCGGGTTTTTCTTCATCGAACTGGTTTTTTCCGTATTTTTCCTGCCTTTCAGCGACCTCCGCCGTTGATAGGCCTTGGATTGGGTCGGTTTGCAACGTTTTTAACACATGCTGTGGAGAATCCTCATACCACGCCATTCAATCACCACTCCTAATACCAGGTTATTGATCGTAGTATCTCATCTTTCCACTCGCTTGTCAAACGACTTTTGGCAAATTCACTGTAATTCTGGCTCCCAGGCCTTCCCAGGTGAGTACATCGAAATGTCCGTTATGTCTGTCCACAATCCATTTGGCAATCGAAAGCCCCAGGCCTGTGCCGCCCGTGCTTTTTGCGCGTGAGGCATCGGCACGGTAGAAACGCTCGAAAATATGGGGGACATCCTCACTGCCCATGCCTTGTCCTTCGTCTTGCACTTGGATGAAGACAACGCTTTCTGCGTTTTGCCCCACTTTGAGCTTTATGACCGAACCCTTCGGACTGTACTTCGCCGCATTGTCTACAAGAATTCTTGCCACTTGCTTAATCAGCCCTATGTCGCCTTTTGTTGTTACGTCTTCTTCCGGAAGCTCGATTTTATATTCGTGAATATTGTCGATCATTTTAGACTCTTCATAAACCTCTTTGAGCATACTTTTTAGGTCTATCGGCTCTTCCTCAATTTGGATTTTGCCGATGTCGCCTCTCGCCAAAAACAGCAATTGCTCTACCAGCCGCTGCATGTGGGCAGACTCGCTTTGTATCGCTGTGATGGATTCAGCAAGGATCTTTTCGTCCTCTTTCCCCCAGCGGTCCAGCATGTTCACATAGCCCTGGATGACTGCAATCGGGGTGCGCAACTCGTGCGATGCGTCTGACACAAATCTTGCTTGGTTTCGGTAGTTATCGCGCATACGCTCAAGCAGATTGTTGATTGCATGTTCCAGACCTTGTAGGTCTGCGTCGCCTGTGTCAAGCCCTCCGGCTTGGATCGGACTGATTTGACTGATGGCGGTTTCCAGGTTGTGGAATTTTTCGGCGCCTTGCTGAACCTCGACCCCGAGCTTTTCGGCATGCTCTACCATATCATATAACGGACGCATCCGCCGCCTTATTTTCCGCGCACCGAACAGAAGCTGCCAGAACAAAATGAACGCCTGGACGGTGAGCACCGGGAGATACAAAAACTGTAACTCCGTCCAAATCTGCGCAAAGTCCCCGCTTACCGCGATCCCGACTTGGTTGTAACTCAGACCCAAATACAGCAACCCGCCTTTCTGATAGGCTATGATGCTAAACAGAATGACGTTAATCCAAAAAAATATCCAAAATAGCTTCCACATCCAAAGCCGATTGATCCGCCCTGCGATTGAACCCATTTTTTGCACCTGCGCCATGTGTCTGCTCTCCTTCTTACTTATCCCGCACTACATAGCCTACGCCTCGGACGGTTTGAATCAATTTTACGCCGAATTTATCGTCGATCTTACTACGCAGGTAGCGGATGTACACGTCTACCACGTTGGTTTCACCCACATAATCATAACCCCAGATTCGCTCCAACAGGGTTTCGCGACCCAGTACGATATTTTTATTCTCCATCAAGGTCTGCAACAGTACAAATTCTCTATTGGTTAGCTCTATGCGTGTTTTGTCAAAATTTACCTCGTGTCGGTCTTTTTGCAACGTGAGCTTGCCGCAGGTTAAGCTTGTCTCATTTTGCACCGTTTCGCTCTTACCTGCGGCCTTTTTTCTTAGGCAAAGTCTGATTCTTGCTAACAGTTCTTCAATCGCAAATGGTTTTGTGACATAGTCGTCCGCCCCCATGTCAAGGCCTCCGACTTTATCCATCACCGCATCCCGCGCGGTTAGCATGATTGTTGGAATGTCCGAACTCTTTCGGATCCGCCGTAAAACCTCAACCCCGTTTAGACCGGGTAACATGATGTCCAGCAGCACCAAGTCAAAGTCTCCAGACAACGCCATCTCCAGACCTTTGCGCCCTTCGACGGCTTTTTCTACTTGATATCCCTCATACTGAAGCTCAAGCTCGATGAAACGGGCGATCTTTTCTTCATCTTCCACGACCAGGATTTTATGTGCCATTAATGCCTCCTGTTATTTTTCGCTCTCTTTCTCGACCCTTTGTTTTTCCAGGACACCTTCAATCTCTTCTTTTAACTCTTCCAGCTCTTCTTGCAGATCTTCCAACTCTTCTTGCAGGTCGTCCAAAGTGCTCTCGTGCGTTTCTTTGAACTCTGTCTTCACGTTTTCCGCGGCACGGCTTGCCTTTTGCATCGCATTGTTGATGCTTTCGCGCCCAAGTTCCGGCCCTGCGAACTTGTAGCTGTATCCAAAGAACAGGCTGACGATCAGAAGCGGAACAATCACATATGCCAAAAATGCCAACAAAAGTACAACTGCTGTCAACGGTAAACTGAACTTTTTCTCCTCACCACGCATAACTTGCAGGCTGTTTGTATTGCCCTTATGGATCATTCGCCCTGCAAAGGCCATGCACTTTTCAAATCCTTCGCCCTTTTTCTTTTTGTCTGCTTTACTCGCTTGCTCTGCCTTGCGCTCGCTCTTCTCTTGCTTTGTGCTGTAGGCACTTCCGCCTACTTTCCCCTGTTTTTCCAGGCCCACTACAGCATCCAACAAATCCCACTCGGATTCTTCCAACGCTGTTTTGGCATCTTCGTAACTGACGCCTACACGTTCACGAAGTTTTTCTACCATTTCGATGCGTTCCATTGTTTTCCACCACTCCTTCTCTTTGTTTTTTACCTAGTATAACAGCGAATGATTGGGTTGCTATTTGAGAATCATTAGAATTTTATTAAAATATAATTATATCAGAAACCACGCCGACACGCTACGCCTGCCTTTATCCGCTTTTTGTCGCTTGACAATGGATTGTTTGTCTGTTATCTTTAATGTTATGTTGACCTTTGTTATCATCTTTTGTATTATCTTAAATTTTGACACTCACAGGTGCTTTCATGACACGCAACTTATGTATTCGCTTCCTATATAGGGTCACTGCAATCCTCTTGATTGTAGGCGTTTCTTTGTTGTATTTTCCTGTTTCCGATCTTTCTGCCGGGGCTGTCGCTTTGCCTCAGGATTTTGCGCCTATTGTAATCGATTTGCACGCTGATACGCCTATCTGCTGCGAAGCATATGCCGATACCAACGAGTGCTGCACAATTAGCACCTGCTGTTTTTCTGCATTGACACCGCAAAGCTGTCTCTTAATCCGCCCCATAGCGGCCGTTGGTTCGACACCCGCTTATGCGGCACCTCTTCATTCCTTGGATTATTGCGCCTTTATTTTTGAACCTCCAAAAGTATAGCTTTTCCTTGCAGGGTTCTTGCTATGTCCGAACCTTGCACGATCTTTCATTTGGTTATACTACACTTTGTTTGGAGGACTTTTATTATGAAGAAAAGCTCGATTTTCCCTATTTTACTGATTGCACTGGGTGTGCTTGCGATTATTGGCGTCACGCTTGGGTTTCACTCTTACACCGATGATATTTTCGTACACGTAGCCACGGGCGAGCCTGTTGAACCCGACTGGCGGGCTTTCGAGTTCCCAATGCATTTGGACACCATGCAACTGATCACTGCCATCGCCGCTCTGGTCAGCTTTGCCGGGGTTGTCCTGTTTTTGATCGGTCACTCGAAGGACATTCGGCGGCAGGATATCATTGGCATCTTATTTGTTGCACTTGGCATGCTTACCATTCTTGGTATTCTCTCTGATGCGTTTTATCCCTGCGGTCACACCATGCCGGCCTCTCCCCGTCCGATGCGCTGTGTTTGGACGATGCGTACCCTCTTCGCCGTTGCCGGGATGGTTGGCTTGTCCGGAGTTTTGATGCTCGCATTTCGTAGATCGCGTGAGATTGCTTTGGGCCTGAACCTTGCCGGGCTTTTGGCAAGCGTTGTATTTTTGCTCATCCCGACAGCGGCGACGGGTGTTTGCACCGTGCATCAATGCGTTTACGGATTTGCGCCCTTTTCACGGGTCATGGGCGGGCTAATGATCGCTTTTTCTCTGTTCGCTTTGTTCCTACTGCGTAAACGGGAGGATTACGATGACGAAATCTCTGACAACTTCTAGGCTTGCCTACAATAATCTATGTGCAAAACCCGGACGAACTGTTTCGCTTGTTCTTGTTGTTTTGATTATGGCATTTGCGCTCTTCGGCGGTGCGGTACTGTCCCGAAGCTTGGATCATGGCATTCACAGCTTAGAGGCACGCTTGGGCGCTGATATTGCTGTGGTTCCTTTGGGCAGTGAGCGCGATTACGAAAACGTCATCTTAGCCGGCAACCCTGTTAGTTTCTACTTTGATCGGCGCATCGAGTCCCATGTGGCTTCTGCGCCCGGCGTTGAACAGATTACGACTCAGCTCCACTTAGCGACACTGGCAGACGCTGTTTGCTGTACCACGACGACACAGGTAATCGGCATTGATTATGCCACCGATTTTGTCGTGATGCCTTGGATTGCGCACTTCCTGCAACGTCAAATTGACGATGGAACCGTGGTCGTCGGCAGTGATGTTGTCGTTGGGCGGGACAATACGATCACATTCTTTGACGTGTCCCTGACTGTCGCCGCTCGTCTTGAGCGGACTGCGACCGGTATGGACTCTACCGTATTTGTGAACATGAACACAGCGCACACCCTCACACAACAGGCCGCTGAAGCAGGGCTTGATCTTGGCGGGCCGGACATTGAACATGCAGCCTCTGCCATTTTGGTGCGGGTTCATCCTGACTATGACGTTGATGCTGTTGCCGCCAGTCTTCGCAGTGCTCTGCCTGATGTTGGCCTTGTTGTAAGCAGTGCTGTTTTTTCTAACATATCTGCGAATTTGAACTTTTTTACAGGCATTCTTCACACCATTACGATTGTTCTTGCTATCCTTTCTGTGCTGATTCTTGCGGTTTTGTTCTCAGTGATTGCAAGCGGCAGGAAAAAAGAGTTTGCCATCTTACGCGTCCTTGGCGCTACGCGGAAGAAACTCGCCGGCATCGTATTGACCGAGGCTTTGTTTGTTAGTTTATTGGGGACGGTTTTAGGCTCTCTTCTCGCCGCCCTTCTCGTCTTCCCATTCGGGCGGCACATTGGGATGCAGATGGGGATGCCACTTCTTCTGCCCGACATTTGGGAAGCGCTTTCTTTGCTTGCTGTCGCTTCAGCGGCGTCTCTTGCGATCGGTCCGCTTTCTGCCGCTTACTCTGCTTTTCGGATTAGTCAGGCTGAAACCTATGCGACATTGCGGGAGGGGGAATAACATGGAACTTCAAGTAAACCATCTCACCAAGGAATATACGCAGGGTGACCTGCCGTTTGTCGCGCTGAAGGATGTGAATTTTTCTATCCCTCGCGGTGCGTTTATCAGTATTACCGGTCGCTCCGGCAGTGGGAAGAGTACGCTTTTGAACATCATTGCAGGGCTTACCCTGCCCACGTCCGGAAGCGTTTTGCTTGACGGGGCGGATATTTTTGACCGCTCTGACACTGCGCTATCGCTTTACCGCAACGCCACCATCGGGTGTGTGCCGCAACAGTCCAGCATTTTGACTAGTTTGACGGTTTTGGACAATATCCGCCTCCCCTTCCACCTTGTAACGCGCGAAGGTGACTCTATGCAAGAGGCACAGCGCTTACTCAAGATGGTCGGCCTTGAAAAACTGGGGAACAGAATGCCGAAACGCCTCTCCGGCGGACAACTCAAACGCGTTGCAATCGCTCGGGCGATGATTAATCGGCCAAGTTTTCTGCTCGTAGATGAGCCTACAGGCGATTTGGACGCACAAACAACTGCGGAAATCATGGGCATCTTCCGCCAACTGGCCGATGACGGAACCGCCATTTTAATGGTCACGCACGAACTTGAGACTACGGAATATGCCGATCAACGTTTCCACATGGATCATGGCGTTCTCACACAGGTATGATATCACAACAGGACCGGGCGGCTTCGCCCTGTCCTGTTTTTCTTTTCTTCTGCTTTTTACCGTTTCTTTTGGTAATATAACTAATTCTTTCGGTTTGTTTTGTCAGATTTTCACAAGAAATTGCATCTTCTCCAAGCTTTCCTTGACACGCCTTTTGGCTGTGTTATAATTGTGCCATACAGATTTGGAGGAGGTCTCCAATGATGCATATATCAATTGATACATCTAGACCATTTCCAATTTATCAACAATTGGCTGAGCAAATTACAATGGATATTCAGCAGGGGCGTTTGCCTGTTGGAGCAAAGCTCCCCACTGTGCGGGCGCTTGCTTCTGAAAACCGCCTTGCAATCGGGACGGTGCGGCAGGCTTATGATGCGCTTGTGCAGCAAGGATACATTGTGATGAATCAGGGGCGCGGCACTTTTGTGCGCTCTGCCACACCGATCATACCCGAGGGACTTTCCGGCCTTGTGAGCCGTAAGGAGCAGGCATTGCTTGCCATTGATCGGGCATTGGGTGAAATTTTGGAACTTGGCCTCTCCCCGCGGGAGGCACGCATTTTTTTCGATCTCAAACTGCGGGAGCTTGAGGGTATGGGTCCTGTTGTGCGCCTTGGCATTGTGGAATGTTGCGCGGAGGCTCTTGTTGAGATTAAAAATCTGATTGCACATCTGCCTAATGTTTCGATTTCTGAGTTTTTGCTTGATGATGTGCTCGCCTCCCCTTCCGTGCTTGCACCGAACCTGGATCTCTTGGTTTCTACGGAGACACATGCTGCGCAGTTGCGGGAAACTTTGGGTGAAGCACACCCTATGGCCACGGTTTCCATGCTTCTTTCGCCTGATACTGCGGCGGGGCTTGTTCGGCTTCC
>JGI990J12352_1000058_pt1 | contig 22986 bp, 28 predicted proteins | sample Intmic4MA4BA4MSA_FD_12352 | JGI IMG/M metagenome (IMG submission 12352) | reverse complement strand
TTAATTTGCTCTTCTCTAGCATGCTGTTCGTTGCTTATAGCAATCTTTCTATTTTCTACTTCTGTGTTTAAGCTCTGTTCTATTTCGCCCGCACGCATATCTAAAGCAGTGACACCTTCTTTAAGTGCGTTAACTCCTTGCTCTAAAACTTTATCTTTATCTCTCAAAGTGTCTAACTCGCCCTGCAGTTCCACAGGTTGTACCGCTGAATATGCTTTTTCTATCCCTAAGTCTACTTCTTGACCCGAAAACTTTGATTCAAAATTTTCTAAATTTACTGCCATTATTATTGCCTCACTAAAAATCTTTTTTGTGTTTTTGTTACGAGTAGTTTTCTGTCTGATGTTACAAAACGGAATCTTCTTACGTTGTTGCTTTGCATGTATTCCACCATGAGTGATAGACGTATTTTTAAGCTGTCTATACCACGTGCTATGTAGTTTGGTGCTAAAAACGATTCTCTTACCCGTTCTTGAATAAAAATTCTGGCAACGTTTATAAAATCTATTACAAGATCGTTGCCGAGATAAACGGTTGAATCATAAACATTAAAACCTGTAAAACTCTTTATTTCGGACTCGGCAGCTTCCTGCCACATGCGCACACGTGGCAGGTTGTATTCGCCGTCAATGGCAGTAAGCTCCATCAGTTCTTGCGTATCCATATAAATACTTTGAAATTTATCCGCCATTGATTTTCTCCATTTATGCTTTATTTAACGTATTGCTGTTTGTCACTTCTTGCTTTGTGTGAGCAATAACGGTTTCTTGCTCTTTAATTTTAGCAAAAGCTACCTCTAATTGCGCTTTAAGTGAATCGTTTTCCGCTTGCACTTTTTTAGATACTACACTTTTAGAAGATGCGGCATTAAATAACGTTCCGCTATTCATACTTTTAGTGATTAGCACTAAGCTGTAGTTTTCGGTTAATTTTCCGTCCCCTAACAATGTAGATTTATGATAGTAAGCATCCGTGTCTTCATCAAAATACTTTCTGTAACGCATCGCCATATTGCTATTAAACCAATAAGTAGAGAAGTCCACCAAGAAACCTACTGCCGAATCTTCTTCTGTAGTATTAAAGTTACCTAAGCCATAATCTTCAACAAAAATTACGTTTCTACCTAAAAATACTGCGCCGTCAATAGCACCATGTATGCCATAATTTGTACGTGCTACTGGCTGACCATTTTCGTCTACCATGCCTTGTATGTAAGTTATGTAATCTGCTTTATTAAAGCACCATTCTACTGAACTGCTATACGCTAACGGCACTTTAGCCAACACGCTTGCCCAAAATGGAAATGAGCTATAATCTGTCATAGTTCCTTTGACAGTTTGCCCATCTTGTACATCAGAATTGATGATTCCTTTAGGTTGTCCGCTCGCATCGCCATCACCTGCGATAACAGCCCTTTCGATTGCACGCAGAATTTTAATTGCATTATTTTCTACTATCTTAGCTTCAAATGCTGCTAGGCTTGCGACACTTGCCTCTAGCGATACGGCTACTTTTACCTGCACTTTAAACAATTTAAAGCTTACATAAGCTGTTTCTTTTTTTTCTGCTGTCTGCTACTTTCCCTTCGCTTGTGCCATTGGTTGCATCCCATACCCATTCTGCATCTTTGCCAAAATCGCTTGTTGGTACGTTTAAACCCGCCGCATAATTTGTTTTTGTAATACGTGACCAGATATGACCGTACGACTGCATCTTCTCAATAATGCGATTGGTTATTGTGTGTGGTACAATAACACTTTGTATATCTGCCATAATTGTAGTTTCGCCTGCACGCTGTAAAATCTTGCGTAGCGCATCGGGCTTTTCTTCGCCTTGAACAAAACGCATAAAAGCGTTTCTATACTCCATGCTGTCTGTAGGTCTAACCTCTTCTGTGGGTTCATCCGCACGTTGTACTATAGGCTTAAAGGCAGAATTGGGCATAGCGTCACGTCTTTTTTGCGCTTGCGATTCTCGCTGTACTGCTTCTTCTAGTGCAACTTTAGAACGCTGTTCTACTTCTTGACCCTGTAAGTCTTTAAGCTCTTCTACATACGTATCTAGTTCTTGCGCAAGTACATTTGCATCTGCTCCAGCTTCTTTAGCTTTTTCGCCAACCGCTTCAATTTCTTTTTTCTTCGTTTCGATTTCATCGGTTATTTTTTTAAGTTTTTCTTTTTCCTTGTTTGTCATTTTTTTAAAATGCTCCTTATTTTTATTTGTAGTTTTTTTATATTGTTGCGATTTCGGGTCTCCACCCTAGCAGAATCGGTCTCCACCTGCACCCTGCGCCTCGCATAAATATCCGTACCATCATACGCTGGATGCGGCACCGCCGCAACATCGTATATCTTGCCAATTTTTTTAACACGAAAGATTATTTTTTTGCCTTCGTTTTTCTTCTCTTGGCTCTCTTCTTTGACTGTAAATGCAAAAGACATTTTATCTATATCACCACGTTGAATAAGCGTGTAAAGGTCACGCCCTAGCGTTGTATCTGCAAGCTCTGCTTTTATATAAACACCGTCTTCACGGTCTTCAAACGCTAGCGTGCCATTTTTATATCTTGCCAATACCAACTGCTCGCTTGAGTGATTGTATTTAAAAAATGCTTCCATAAGCTCTGCGCCTGCAAATGCGCCACGCTCGATTACCTCGTAAAAATCCGTGCCAAACATTTTGAAAAGGCGGGTTTCTTCTTCGTAAGTGATTGCTTTCCCTTCTACAATCATTTTTTTATCGTCATTAATTACGCTACGCAATTGTGTAATTTCTCTCATGAAATCGTTATGCGTGCGTTTTAATACGTTATTGTTACTCACTTATTTTTCCTCACTTTCAGATTCTTCGCTCTGTTCCGCTACAGGTTCATATTCTGCTACAGCATCGCCACTTTGATAATTTTGTGACACGGGCATTTCCTTATTACGCTTTTCTTCTGAAATATCTAGTAATATCAAATCTGCAAACTGTCCGTATGTAAGCATACCTTTTTCGTGTGCTAATCTTGCTATATTTAGACGGTGTTGCATAGACATAAACGCTAGTCGATTAGGCATCGCTGTAATCTCGTTACCTACTTGTATTTCACGTGGCGTAAATATCTTATATGTAAGTTCTTGCCCCAGTTTTAACGCAAAGGTGTCTACAGTGCGCTCATAATAAGCCATCATTTCGTTATCGGTGTTTGTTCCGTTAATGATTTTTTCGCTTACTCCTAAAAAGCTATGCACCTTCTTTTCGTACAAGCCCTGTTCTGCATAATTGCTATATACTTGTCTTGCAGGGTTAAGCTCTCGTATGCTGGATGCGATATCGGTATATTTTACTCCTCCGCCTTTTAGAGGATTTAAAATGTTTTCTGTAAAATACTTTTCTAGTTCACGCAGTTTTCTTTCGTCTACCTTGTCTTTATACTCAACAACGTATCGTAATAATCCGCTTGTTTTAATTGCTGCCTCTATGCCTTGATAATTGGTATTAATAATTCCCAGCAGTTTATTGATTGCGGAATTATCATCACCAAACAATTCATCTTTTGTAATCGTGCGCCCTATATGACAAATGTTACTAAATGGCACAGTATAGGTAGCTCCTTGAATTGTAAATCTGCACATAAGCTCGTTGCCGTTAGTTGATTCATCTACACCAATTGTTATAGCGTTAGGACTGATGCGCCATAATGCACGTATCGGTCCTTCTGTAATTCTATCTCTGTCTACGAAAATAAAAGCATTATTGTAAGTATCGTAATCAAGCGACAAGCTTTCCAAAAAGCTGATAGAGTTCATTATCGGGTTAGGACGCAGTTGTAGTACGTGTCTAAAATCGTTACGCTCCCGCTCGTTAAATCTATGTGTTAGCTTCAGCTTAGAACGATGATTAGCATTGGTTTGTGCTGCAGAAAGAAACGTGTCGCTTTGCAACTTGTCCGCACCAAACGGCATAAATGTTGACGAAAAACCCTCAATAATTTTATGAAAACCGTTATCTGGCTTTGTTTGGATTTTTTTACCGAATATACCCATTCGCTTTAATATTCTCAATTTACACCTCCTTACGATAATTTTTCATGTTATCTAAATGTTCTAGTATTCCAACAAAGCTATTAAGCAGTACTGCCGTTCCGTCAATTTTTAGACTACGTTTATTTTGATACTTTCTTGGTTTTATATTTAAATTTGCATCCATTTCTACTTCTGTATTGGATAAACACCATTTTGTAACTGGGTTATTGTTGTAGTTTACTTTCTTGTCTTTAAACTCTGCACCCAATGTTTGCATAGGGATAGACAATGTTTTATATCCTTGCCATGTAGGAATACAGTCATGGAATCCCATGCTTTTAAGCTCTTCGATTAGGTACACCGCACTGTATGAATCGTAATAAATCCAACCTATGCGGCATTCTGTGTTTTCAAAAAATGTTAGAATGTAATTAGATATATCTTGATATATGATATTATGCACACCACTGATGCGCATGTGACCTTGCTCTACCCAACGCCGATACGGCACTCCGCCGTCCTTGTTCGCTTGGTAAAACTCTTCTGTAATCCAATACATTTGATGATTCACCCATTCTTCAGCAACGTTATCCCATGCGCTAAAGTTTACCGCTGTCATATCTATTGATTTCGATAAGTCAATTCCAACAATTACAAGATTGTCTTTAAATGCTTTCATGTCAAACGTACGCTCGTTATTAAGCTGGTCGAATGTTAGCCATCCATGATTTCTTACTCCTAGTATATTAAAGTCTTTTACCTTTACCGTTGCTTCTGACCCCGGGTCTATCTCTATCTGCTTAACGTTACTTCGCAGAGCGTTGTAGCTTTTTATAACACCTAACCCGGGGTTAGATTTTATCCAAACGCTTTCGTCACGGAAATCGTCGTCTTTATCCAGCTGATATAGTATTGGAAGAAATTCTTCATTTTGCTCTTGCCCTAATGCAATTTTCATCATGGACTTATGTAAATCATCAAAAAGTCCTTCACGTTTTGTACCAGCAGTTGTTATCATGTTAATAAGCCACTGAAGCCGTGATGTGGTGGATTGCCACAGTATGTCGTAAATTTCTCTATCTAGAGCATGTACTTCATCTAGTATGATTCCATGTGCATTAAGTCCGTCAAAATTGCTAGTGTTTTTTCCTAACGGCTTAAAAAAGCCTTTAAGCATATCGCAAATAATCTCATTGGTTTTGGCTCTAAATAATTCTTGCAAGTCTTTTGACCTTGCAATCATATTTTTCGCCTCATCCCAACATAACGCCGCTTGGCTACGTATTGTAGCTGCAGAATATATCTCTGCTCCTCCTTCTTTATCCGGGCCTAGTAGGTAAAGAGCAGTTCCAGCGTTTTCAGTTGTTTTACCGTTTTTTCTTGCCCGCAGGTCAAACACTTGTTTAAACCGTCGCAAATCGCTGTCTCTATCGATGACTCCAAACACGGCTTCTAATTTAGCCTTTTGGAACAGCATGAGTTCTAACGGCTTGCCTGCCCAAATACCTTTTGTTTGTTTGCAAAAACGCTCAATAAATTGAATCGCACGATGTCCACGTTTTAAATCAACAAAATACTTATCGTCTTTGCCATCTAAAATTGGAATGAGTTGTTTGTACATACCCTTAATCCAAATATTTGCCGATATGCGCCCACTGTCAATTTCATTGTAGTATTGTGCAATGTAGCTAGCCATTGTTAAAAAACCCCATCATGTTGCTATCTCTCGCCTTATCTGCTTTTGCGTTAAGTATTGCAATACGTTCACGTTCTGCAGGTGCTATGTTTAAAGCACGTGCATAGCGTTCTGCTTCTGCTCCAGCTCTAGACATCTCTGCAAGACAACGATCGATTATTTTTTGCAAATCTGAACGCTTACTGTTGATTTGCTTTTTACATGTTAATCTCCATTGTTTTGCCGCTATTTCGTAACGCTCCCAACTCTCACAATAACACCTAAGCAGATTGGTATCTAGGTCGTTTAAGAAATTATGGCCCGTATGTGTGCAGAACTTCACTACCTCTTCCCATATTCTTTTTGCTCTTCCGTCCAGCTCTTTTGGACATTTCAAAGTCGCAGGAATTTTCTGAAGATTTTCTTCAATTTCTGCACGCAAACTTAACTCTTTTTGCGTTTTACGTGCCTTGGTGTTGTCTATGAGTTTTGTGGATATTGCCCTTCTTGGCACGTGTCATTTACCTCCTACATTAAGCGTTTTTTACGCTGTTTTATAATACTTTGATACCATGCTATATGCCATCAATTTTGTGATTTTGCGATATGGGGCGAGGCCGCCGCCACCGCCACAGTGGGCGGGTGTAATCGGGCAAGATCGGCCGTGCCCCGCCGCCGCCATTCTACCGCCGTGCGCTGCCCCGAAACCGTGCTGCCTAGCTGGTGCAAAAATTGGTTGAAAAACGAAAATATTTTTTCTAACAGGCTGTGGTCGCTGGACTCGCCCGAAAAATTTCGGGCGAGACACCCCCCTACCCCTTTCTAGGGCTTACTTGGAAAGTATTGCGCTTATATAATTATTTACGCACGAGGATTTTTTAAGGGTCTTCGGGTACTAGTTGTCCGTTCATGTCAAATTTAACTCCTTTCACTGTTGATATGTTTTCGCTATGTACTGCATTATGACAATGAATGCACAGTAGCTGTAGATTACTAGAATTTTGGGATATGTTTTTGTCCATAAAATTTGCTTCCGTAATGGGTATTTTGTGATGCACAATTAGCTTGCTTTTTTTACCTCTAGTAGCTGCGTATGTAACACGTTGATTTTGGCACATTTCGCATATGTAGTGCCTAGATTTTTTATAGGCATTGGCAGTGTTTTTCCATGCGCCCGAATTGTAGAAATTTTTTAGTGTCATTTGAAAAATAAAAAGACCGAACATAGCATTTGCAAAATACTGATATTCGGTCTCTGGCCTCCATTCGGGCTCGGAACTCCACTGTTATTCAATTTTCATTAGCGTAACATGGTTTTTGTGTGCTGTCAACTGTTTTTTGCAATAAAATTTCACGTTTGCACTTGCACATGATTTTAATTCCACTGCAAAAACCATCCTTCTCTACTTTTGCAAGTTTGCGCCTACAGGTACATGTAAACCACAATTCGCCATTTATATTTTCGATGCTTGCATTCGACTGCAATTTTAATCCCTCCGACGCATGCGTGCGTAAATGTAGCAACCTGAAACGTAATCGCTGATAAATGTCTTATGGTCAATGTACTTGTGGTGTTTATTTTCTTTCTCGAAATAGTCTTGTGCCGAGATGCTTCCACGTGCGATTTTTTCCGCACGGCTTTTGGTTAGTTTATAATCACTATGTGTAATACTAGGTTTTTTTAGATTTCTTGAACCCGTGTAACGTCTAGTGCCGTTTTTGCTTTTGGTTATGTATCTTCCTAATCCCTCAAAACCGTGCTCGTCTGGTTGTAGACGCCTTGATTGCACACGCTCTCCGCCATGCCAAAGCTTTTCTGGAATATCACGGTCGGCTAAATTCATAAGTATGTGATGGTGTACACGCACCTTTCCTTTCTTTTCATCGTCGCACCATTCTGTTACCATGAGATATTTTAATTCGGGTAAATTGTGTTTTTTGATATAACTTTTAATTTTACGCAAATACTTGTTTGCTTCCGTCACGGCAGCTTTAGCCGATGCGGGCAGTCTTCCTTCTGCGTATGTAACGGTTATCCAAATGTCTTGTTTTGTAAAATTGGTGTTCGCTAGGCGAATCACGTTTTTAATAGCGTTTTTGTTGTTTAATTTAAATTGTGCATCACGGCTAGCTTTTGTTTTGGGCGCACGACCCATAGCGTACTTTGTAGGCCAATACGGGAAACACTCCACTTCTAGCATATCTCCCGACTTGATAGTGCGTGTGCGAAAACCAGAAGGGCGTTCTCCGCTTAGCCGCCATGCGTCCCGCTCTAAGTCGGTTAAACCTACAGCGTATGTATCTTCAGTGTTGTCTAATGTATATTTTTTAGTATTTGCGATTTTGGGCATATTTCTTTCCTTACAGACCCCTTCTTAGCGCAGGCCCAGTGAGAGCTCTCATGCTTTAAGGGAAAAGGGGCTATATTATCGTCATTGTTTTTTAACTAACTTGTCTTGCCCCTTTTTCCCTTTCGCAACCAACCCTTTTACCCCATTAGGCTTTTAAAGTGATTTGCGCTTTTAGCGAAATATCTATCCTTGTTTGGTCGTACTAATAATACTTATTACAAGGACGAAAAGGGCTTTTATTTTGGTGTATTTTTTTCGCAAAAGTGCTGCTTTTACTTGACGCCAAATCCCCAAAGTGCTATACTATATATGTTCTTAACTTCGAGAGTTTGGCGTGCTGCGATTTGCGTCAATTTCTCTTCAAGCCGCATGTAGTTAGCTTCTACATGCGGCTTTTTCTATTTAATTGTAAGCCGCCGCAATGGCGGTTTTTGCATTTAGCTGCAAAATGGTTTTTATGTATTATTTATTTTTAACAATTCGGAAATGTTGCTACTACTCATATTTTAAGTTTCCTTTCACGTTTTTTTACTTCAAATTCGTACACATAGACTTCTGGATTGGTTTCCCATCCTAATCCTTTTAGTAAATAAATATCATTCCAGAGATTTTTAAAATTTTCTCGTGCTGACATAAAAAAAGGCGTAGCAAACTCTTGGCGCACCTCGCACCCTTCGGCTTTTGCACCTTCTTCTGTTATTTTTAATAACTTTTCTTTACGCACGCCTGTTATAGTTAAAATAAGACGTGCAATATTTTTAGGCATATGTATAGCAGGTCGCCATTGCGGACGAGGAGTGTTTGTACCTTCCCTTGGGTCATTCGGAAAATCTGCTTTATACAGGATATCTATGTTAGGTGGTGCGCCCAATACAGCAAATGCTTCTCTAATATATAAAGTATCGCCTGTACTGTACTTTGGCGATTTATCTTCGTGTGCGATGCGACGTGTAACGGTTTTTTTACCGTCCAGTATCGCCCGCACCAAATTAGCCTTAAAAGCTATAGGTTTTAACTTCATAATATTACTGCTCCATTTTAACGGTATCGGTAAATGAGCATGCAAATGCAATGATGCCTTTTTGATTGATTTTAATTGCAATTTTAAACTTGCTAAATTGCAATACTGCTTGATTGATTTTATCGTCATACACCAAAGCAGCGCATTCTAACATGTGCGGCTTCATTTCTTCTGGCAGGGTTTTTCCACGGTTTTTACAGAACTCGTAAAGATTATCTATAGATTCTTCTGCTGCCGCCAATCGTTTTGTGCGCTCTTTTTGACGTTTTGTATCTTCTTGCCAATCTTGAGCCTCTGGGCATTTGCATTTTAGTTTTGCAAAATCATTAGCTTCTTTTTGGGTATCAAATTCCGTATCGCTAAAATGTACCTGCCCGCAATGCGAACAAATGGGTTTGTATTCTGACATATTATTTACTTCCTTTTTTATTTTTAAGTTTTGTTGTAATTTTCACGCAATCGCATTTTGGGCATTGCGTGATATAATTGTTTACTAATGAATCTCGCCCACATGTTGGGCAATGTATAAATTTAGCCACGTGTATTATTTTCCTTTAAATCAAATATAGTTATTTGTTGTTTTAATTTATCTAACCTTTCGGTGGCTAGTTTGTGATAATGCTCATCCAATTCAAAACCCACATAATCAAATCCTGCTTTATGGCAAGCAATTAAACTGGATGCGCTACCTGCATGGGTATCGAGTATTTTGTCGCCTTGCTTTGCGTAGTTATTTAGTAGCCACGAATAAAGTGCTACAGGCTTTTGTGTTGGATGGAAACGAGGGTCTTGCGCATTGCCTTGCGGTGCAAGCTCTATCAATTTCGCATTGTCGTTAAAACTAGTCCATGCATATTCGCACATTGCCATAGCGACCTCCGAAACGACTGCGCTTCTTATTTTGCTTTGGCTCGAATCGCTCAAATCTTCCTCTGCTCCCCCGCCATAAGGAGGGTCTACAATAGCAAGTTCAAAATATTTGTCGGGCATTTTTCGCATGGCCTCTAGGCAGTCTCCATGGTTCAATTTATTAAGCTCCATAAAATCATCATCCTCTTGCGACTTTTTCCCAATCTATAGGCGCATCTTCTATATAGTATGCGTTGTCACATTTTACGCACTGACCTTTATGCGGTGTCATAAACTGCGTTATAGTTCCGTTTACATAGCCGCCGCATAAACAGCGATCTGTTTCGTTTGGCATAACTTTTTCTTTTCTTTGTATAACAAACTGCATAACTACACCGCCCTTGTGTATGCGTCTTTATTAGACGCTACTTTTACTTTAAAAATCTTTTTAACTGCATCTTCTGCAAAAACAAAACATTCTTTAGGCGTTACATTATTGCCAAACCCTCGCATTTGTACAATCTTTTTTGTTTTAGGATTAAACTCCATGGTGTAGAGCGGCTTTTCGGGTGCATCTAGGGTGCGAATAAAAAATATAAGTGCTGTACCCTGCGCAATGCGATCGCCATAAGTGCGTACACAATGTCTTAGTTTATCGCTCTCATAATGCAATTCATCTTCTGAATGGCATATCCGCATTAAAAATTGCCCGTCATTGATTTGCTTACCTAGCAATTTTTTAATGGCTTTTTGAAACATCTCTGTTCTGCGCATCTGCAATTTGATATCTTCTGCTTTCTTAAACTCTCCCAATTCCCTTGCAGCGTTTTCGTGGGCCGCATAAAAATCTTTAGGAAACATAATGCCTTCGTTGGTTAAATCCCAACCTAACTCATGGCACTCACGCCTATAATCTTGAAAGTCTTTAAATATAGTACTTATTTGTGCTGTAGTCGCATTCTGCTCCGATAGATAGTCACGTAACTTGTGTATGTAATTGTATACTTTTTCAACACCGAAATCCCTAAAAACATCTAGCGGCGCAAGACTATCGTGTGTGAGTATAGATCGTACAAACTTAAAACGCTCCAGCGTTAATTGCCCTAATCTGCCAAACTCTATGAGTTGATGAATTGCTTTGATTTCACCTTCCGTTAATGTTGAATGATCGTACTTTTGCAAAATGGAGTGTGGCACACCTAAAACTTGATTCACTTTCTTTTGATGCAACCTAATATGAATGTCGCCAATTTTTCTACCTTGCGTAATTTCTTCAACCAATCTCCAATAACCCATTTTTGCCAAAAACTCAAATGATGGATAGAGGTTAATTTTGTGCATAGTTGTAATTGGGCACATTTGGTTTTTTATAGTCTCTTGAATTATAGGTATTTGCTTTTCTTGGTATGTTCCCTTTAGGTTCTCTAGAGACTCACCATAAAATATGTAATCTCCATCGAATATTTTATGCCCCTTATAAAAAGACCAATCGCTCCATCGATACCGATTGTTTCCACAGCCATATTTTCCCTCGCATCTGTATTGCATTGTTTTTTTAGGTGTAAAATCGAAATATGCAAAAGGTTGTAGTTGTTTTTCTAAATTCTTATATTGAAGTGTATTATCACGCAAAACGTGCAGTTGAATTATTTTAAAACCCTGTTTTGTTTTTACGGCATAAGCAACGTTTCTAATAATTCCTTCTTTGTATTCTTTACCTTGGCGTGATAAATACGTTATTTTTTCATTGCAACAAGCACAATATCCGCTTGTTCTACTATATACTTTTTCACGCCTATATCTTTCTCCGCAAAGGGTGCATTGACAATACGAAACATTATAGCTTGTACTGTAAAAAACTTTATTGTCTGTTGCCACTACGCTTTTCTTTACCCAGTCTATGAATCCTTTGGGCAGTTTTTCTAATTTAATCATGATGCACCGCCTTATAAATCATCTAAATCTATAGTGGGTAGTGCAGATGCAGTAAACCTTTTTTGATTACGCACAAAACTCACACCTAAATACTTTGCTATAACTTCTGCCGCCATAAAAGGGCCACAACAACCATCGTTTCCTTTTTCTCTAGCCTTTTCACCAATAAGCTTATACATCTCATCTAGTGTTTTAGACCCATCAACTTCTACATCGTCAGAGGCTTGGCTTAATGCAATTTCCATACAATCTATAATATCGGCAAATAACTTTTTTCGGCTGGGGCGAGTTTCGTTATCTTGCTTCATCATTTCTACAAAATCTACTACTTTCATAACAGGCTCACTCCTTCAATAAGTTTTTTCATAAAGACCATTGCTTTGGGTTTGGTTTCGTCATCTAGCTTATCAATTTGATTTAAGATAGCACTTAAATCTTCTTGAAGATTTGCAAACATAAACTTAAAGCGGGCAAGTTCTGGGTTGGCAGATGCACGAATTTGCGCCTCGGCAGCTTTCGCCTTAGCGGTAGCTACATCTAGTTCTTTACGCAATACTCCTGCTTCTGCTTCAATGTCTTTTAACTTCTGTATCTCTTCTTTGGCAGTTTTTTCTGCTTGAGTTGCCACCTTAGCTTTTGCTTCTGCATCTTGCGCTTGCGTTTTAAAATCTTTAGCTATTTTCTCTAACTCGTCTAACTTTTCAGCGTTTTCTTTTTCCGCCTCTATTAATGCATCTTCACGTGCAACTCTTCTTGCCGACTCAATAAGCTCGTCAACTTCTTCGTTTGTAACAGTTTCAGTCTTATTTACTGATAATTTTGCAACTGCCATTTTCTCTTCGTACTCACGAATAATAAGTTGCTCACTGGTTTCTTTTTGCTCTTGCAAAAAACTTAGCTGTTCTTTTAGACTTGCAATCTCTGCTACAAGCGCATTTACTTCACCAGTAGACATTTCTGCAAGCTCCGCCGCCGAATGTTCCTCTAGTAATTTTTCTCGCCCTTCGTTATCTAATGATGCAATTTTTAAAAGCTTTGTAATGCCAATGCCTGCATTTTCACTGTTGGATAAATACGTCATTCCGTACGTTTCTAACGCTTGGATATAATTGTAGGCTTGACGTTCGCCTATGTTATGCTCTGCTTTAGTGTATTCACCTAGCGTTTCATAGCCAAAATGCATGTATAGCTTTTGATCACGAATAGTCTTTAAGTCTTGGCAAATTCCTGCAAGACCTAACCCTATCATGTCTTTGTGTGTACGAATTTGATTGTGCACCCGAATAGCTTGCGCTTGCTCGGGTGTGCGCTCCGCCTCGGGAACGTTGATAAGTTGGTTCATAAAATCTTAACTCCTTAAAGTGTTTATTTTTTTCTCTGCGCAGAGAATATGGTGAGGGTGGCAGGATTTGAACCTGCATTGGGGCGTTTCTCATTCCCCCGCTTTGCCAATTAAGCTATATCCTCATAAGCGGTTGACTGTGGCAACCGCTTAATTTAGTTTGCAATTGAATGCAAATTGTATTTAAGTAGAATCTTGAGCTAGATGTAAGCCGCCGCACCAAATCAAACTTACCGTAAAACCTAAAGCCTTTTCACGCATCATGTGGGTGCGTGCTTCTTCCCACGTTTTAAAACTGTGTTGATAGATGGAACTGCTACGGCCATATATTCCTGTGATACTTGTTTTAACTATGTACATGCTATTACTTCCTTTTTTAATCTTTGTACGGCAACCATGTCTGCACACGCTCACCCGAGTTATACGGGTTATGCGATACCATGGGTTTAGGCACAGGCGGGTTTGCATGGTTTTGCGCTACGATTTTACAGTAGCGCAAAAATCTACATTCTTTCAGAAGGGTCATTTTTTTAGGTGTTACGCCATTAATCTCTAAGCCCTCGCAAGCGTATAGCGCATACCATCCGTTAGAAGGAAGAATGCGATAAAACTTTCCGCCGCCTGCATCAGCATCCCAGCGTGACCTTCCGCTATTTGATATCATTTTTTTAAACTTTAGTTGCTTCATTTTTTATTTTCTTACTTGCTTTAAAGTAATTCTTAGACATTGTAATCGCCCATTACTAATCCTTGCTGTCGTCCCAACGGCACACGTTGCAGTATGTTGAATCGTCACGATTATCAAATGTAATATCTTTTGTTTTGCAGAGAGGACATATTTTATCGCTCTCGAATTCACTTACTTCACCTTCAGGGTCTAATGGTATATATTTCATATTTTTTACTCCTTTAAATTAAATCTCGTACATCGCAGTTAAATGCATCTGCGATTTTTTTTAAATTTTTGATGCTTGGATTGCTTTTTGTATTCTCGTGGCTATGCAGTGATTTTCTACATATTCCCGCTTTCTTTGAAAATTCTTCTTGGGTTAACCCATGCCGCCATCGCAGTTCTTTTATTTTGCTCAATGTGACCTCCCTCTTTTGGGTATATTGTTACTCTTAATTTTTAAAAATAAAATGCCTATTTTGGCATTATTTATGATATTTATGATCAAGCGATTTTACGCAGATGAAAATGATTTTTTTAATATGGATTAATTATATATATTCTTTTGCATTCATTTCTCTTTCGCACATTTCCATATTATGCGTATAAGGTAATAATTTTTCACCTTCATTTGGATGAATGCTTGCATAGTCTACTGCTTCTATAGCACCTACTATTTTTTTATATAGCCCAAATATTTTTTTCGTTTATGTAAACTTTGTTCTGCTTTTATCTCTTCTATGGCATCAAATAGTTTACAATAAATTATTTCTGTTGCTGTGGTGTTTTGTGTCATGTTTCATTACTCCTATATTTTAGTGTAAGTTTGCGCTTCCTTTTGGAGCGCATTTTTTACTTTACTAATGCATTTTAACACATGAATAATATAGCGTCAAGCGTTTGAGTAACAATATACCCAATTATTTTAAAAAAAATTTAAAATAATTATACTATTTAATGTTATAATGGGTAATATGTTACACTTGTTATTAAAGGACATTCGTTCTAGTCGAAAAATGACCACAAGGCAATTTGCAGATGCTGTTGGGCTTACCAATAGTTATATTTCTCAAATAGAAAGAAATTGTAATGCTAGAGGTAAAGAAATTCGCCTCCCTGTTGATACCTTAAAGCAAATATGCGACGGCGTTGGTTACTCTTTGAGTAAACTTCTTGAAGAAGCTGGTTACATAGAAAAATCCGTTGCACAAACAGTTACCAATTCCGTATTGTCCGAGATTATAGAAATTTACAACATCCTCCCACCCTCTCATCAAGCATCCCTTCTTCATAAGGCAAGAATGGAAAAAGCTGATGCGGATGCAGGTGATGCTTTAAATAATAATTTGGATTCTAAAAGGAGCTTATAAAAAATGTCAACACCCTTAATTATTACTCTTGTATTAATAGGTACTGTCGCTATGATTTGCGTAATGTTTATTATTGTACAAGCAATGCAAAAACGTAAACTTGATACTCGTAATCTCAAGGAAGAGGGAGTCAAGCAAATTGAAAATGCCATTGAACATGCTCAAACTGAAAATCCTGCGCCTACGATTCCCGCAACACCTCAATCTAACCTATCTGCATTTTGGATTGTGTTAGGCGTATTTGTTTTTATAATTGTGCTAGTGCTTTTTATTCTTGACACTGTAGCCCTGTATGATTTCGTAAGAGCTGCTCGTATATCCAGTGAGCTTGGCGGTACTTCCGTTGATGTTTCTAATCCTATTATTACGCATATTCTTAACACTATTTTTAGACTTGCTGTTGCTTTTGGTTTATGGATTGTTTTCAATAAAAAATTTGAAGGCAAACTTTAAAATTGTTTAATCTACATTTTTATGCTATAATCACACTAAAAGGTCCTCTTTTTTGGATTAAATATAAAAGAGGCAACGGTGTAATGTGACTAAAGATGAACTGACTCGTCATTTACGTGAGCAATCCATAAAAGATAGCATACGTGCGTTTGAGCTAGACTACGGTGTTTCTCCGTTAGAGCCTAATGTAGTAGCTCCGCCGCCAACAAAGCCACAAGTTATACATAACGACTTTGGCAGATTAACATTTTATGATTTTACAAAAAGCGGCAAGCAATACGTGCCGCCGTTTGAAAATGCCCCGCCGCCTTGCGCCAACATGGAAGTAGCGCAAGACAAAGCCCTGCACATTGACAACTCACAAATCAAGACAGAAGCAATTGACTTTCCGGATACTTTCAAAAAACAAACGGAGGAAGAGGAACAATTGCGACTAAACAAAGGTGTCCGCAAGCGTAGCGATGGGCGATATGAATGGAGGAAAACCGTGCAAGGTACGGCACACCAAATCATTCATGCCGACCTAAAAACGCTGAACAAAATGATTGCGGACTATAAAAAAACTAAACTTGCCCCCAGTGATTCAAAACAAAAAATAAAAAGAAAAGTGATTGAATTGGCGTGGGACTGGTTCAATTTACATAAAAAAGATAAAATTAAGCATTGCGCCCAATACATATCTCTGCTCAAGAATTACATACCTAAGTTAAATAAAGATATAGGAAAGTACACGAAAAATGATATCCTTGTTTTTTTAAACAACATACAACACCCTCGTGTGCGTGATAGTGCCAAAATAATGCTATCAAGCGTGTTCGCCGAGGCACTTGAGGCAGCGGTTATCAAGCGCAATCCTATTGCTACGCTAAAATATCAAAGCGATGAAAAAGAAAAAGGATTGTGGTATGACATAGAAGAACAAAAACTCATCTACAAAAACCGACACTTATCCCCTATCGGCAATGAGATAGAATTCTACCTCATGACTGGGTGCCGATTCTCTGAAGCTTTCAATTGTAGGCTGGAGTTAGATAAAAATAGGATATGGGTGGAGCGTACAAAAAAAAGAGGAACATCAGGATATGTTATCCTGTCCGAAAGATACACTCTTTTTTTAAAGTTGAACTGGGGTAAAATGTTTAAGTTGAGGCGTCCAGTATACGCAACGCTATTTGGCAAGTTGCTTAATCAACTTAATATCAAGAGGCAAGAACAAGAGAAGCCAATACACCGATTAAGACACACATTCGGCACTAACATATATTATTTGGGTGCAAATGATAAAAAGCGTGCCTATTTGATGGGGCATTCTACGACTAAGATGACGAACGATACATACACAGACTTCAATATCGAAGTTTCTGAGAAAGATGTTCGTGATATTTATGGCGATATGTACCCTACTTTTTGACCCAAAATCTGACCCAAAAAATATCATATTTGTCTACTAAAAAGAAAAACCATACTACTATATATAGTATGGTAACATATATCAAACACTATATGTAGTGTTTGATAATGGATAGTTTCAGAGGTCTAAGGAATTACACTACTCTCAAACAACACAGTATTTTCTGATAACTCTCCTGTTGGTTCAGAGGTCTAAGGAATTACACTACTCTCAAACATTGTCGTATGATAGAAAGCGAACACGAGGGGTTCAGAGGTCTAAGGAATTACACTACTCTCAAACATGTTACATCATGTTCATAGTTGAAATATTGGTTCAGAGGTCTAAGGAATTACACTACTCTCAAACTGGCTCCAGTACTCCTATAAACATACTAAAGGTTCAGAGGTCTAAGGAATTACACTACTCTCAAACACGTGCCTTACTCTCGTATCTGGCAGAGTTGGTTCAGAGGTCTAAGGAATTACACTACTCTCAAACCCTCAGCTATGTTGAATCTTGCTCTTACTGGGTTCAGAGGTCTAAGGAATTACACTACTCTCAAACACTCGAGTACCTTATTCAAAAAAAATATGTGGTTCAGAGGTCTAAGGAATTACACTACTCTCAAACATGGAACCCTTCCAACAATGTCAAGCGTATGGTTCAGAGGTCTAAGGAATTACACTACTCTCAAACCGCTACGCTCTTAATAAAAGAAAAACGTGAGGTTCAGAGGTCTAAGGAATTACACTACTCTCAAACGTGTCACTCAATTATATATATAACAAGTATGGTTCAGAGGTCTAAGGAATTACACTACTCTCAAACAATCGCCCGAATTTATTCGAGATAGTATTGGTTCAGAGGTCTAAGGAATTACACTACTCTCAAACCTCAAAGTTTGAAAGTATACATGCTTACTACACGGTAACTCCTTTGATTGTATTGTATCATGATTAAACTTGCTTGTCAAACATTTGACAGCTTTTTGGGAATTTCACAGCCGTCCCAATCTATAATTAATGCTTGATAAGAGATGATGCTTGACTCTAAAAATTTTGGGAAACTTTCTTCTATTAAAATTAACGAAATTCCTTGATACCTGCAATGCTCAAGAAATTTAGCCAAATCTTCTTCGCTTAAGAATTTTGTTAGAAATAAAAATATGAAAATNTTAGTTTTTANAAACTCTGTGTTAACATTTACGTATTCTATAAGTTTTTCTAGCAATGTACCAAAAGTTTCTTTAAGCGATAATGAAAACAGCTTAAACAAACCCGCCGTATCAATATCTTCGTTAAGTTCAATCGAATATCCTACGTCTTGACACACAGATTTGCAAAATTGGTATAGTGATNACGAAATTTTTNGTNAATTTTNCTCAAANTCAGGGCTAACCGAAANCTCAACGCATTTTTTAACCAATGCAGTTTGCAGTTTTTTTGTATTTAAACTTAAACCCGAAACATGNGTTTCCACATTGCAAAGCTTAACAAAAGGTTGNTCGGCAAAATTTTTCAATATACAAAATTCGCCTATTTCTCCGTCTGCTTGAGCCAAAAGCTCGGTGCAATACTTCCAAAGCGTTGCAGGGTGTTCAACCGCCAATACAGAAATTTTTTGGTCATCTAACCTAAAACTATTTTCCCATGAGGCATGCTTAAATATAAACATTTCGCTACCCTTTCTCCCCAATTTCTACCCATCGTGCATCGCTGTCGATGATTTTAGTTTGACTTTTTCCTACCAAATATTCTATGTTTGCAAATTGCTGCTCAGTAATTTGTAGCACTTGCACCAATCCTTTTTGTGGAACATTTTTAGTTAATAATTTTTTTACCGAGTCTGCCTGTGAAGCGTTTAAAACAAGCTTTGAATATACCGAAAATTGCGTCATAATAAATCCGTTTTTAGTCAAAAATTTATGAAAACGCCTATATTCTTGACCGTCTTTAACAGTAGTAGTTGGCAAATCAAAAAATACGATTAATCGCATGAATCTATAGCTCATCGCCCTCCTCCAAAATAAAACGTTCAATTTTTTGAATTTGCCCACTCCCTTCCATAAACTTTAATATATTGCGGGTATAAATACGAATACCCGAATCTAAAAAATGCTCCTTGCCTCCTATTCTAACTTTTGCGGTAAGCACAGCAGTCATGCGGCTTTTAAAGTTATCAAAATCTGAAATACTTAATGCATACGCATCAACAAGCGGACGAAAAGCTTCCATAATATCGCTTGCCAAATTGTATTGATTAAATTCGTTGATGTGATGAATGCCCATTTGCGTCACATAGCCAGCGGCGACAATTTCTCTTGCTACGCTAGAAAGTAAAATGGCATAGCCGTAATTTAATGCGGAATTCATTTCATGCTGGGTGCGTCTTCCGAAATCCTGACCGAGTAATGCGTTAAAATAAACCTTAGCGGCGTGTCCTTCGCGGTTGGTTATATCACCTTCTTCAACTTCTTCAATATAGCTGGCAAGCATGTCGGCGGTATCTAACTTTTGATATCGAATAAGAAGAATTTTTTGCCATGTAATTTTTTGTTTGATAATTTCTTTCCAGGCTTTTGCTTTTAAGTAATCTGGCCATTGCGACTGACGCTTAACTTGTCCACTTGTTAAATGATTTCCGTACAAAGACGAAAGTTGTCCGTACGGCATATGTTTTTCGTTGCAAAAAATAACGTTGGTATTGTTTTTGGCAAGTTCGCAAAGTGCATGTGTTGTGATAGCACAAGCGGTGGATTCTAGTACCAACGTACCGATTTCGCTTAAATAAATCCTTTTTTCTTCCTCGCCACGAACAAGAAGCCAATTAAGACGAGTTTCAATTTTTGCGCGGCTTTTAACAACCACCGTACGAAAACTCATAGCCTTATTCTCCCGCTTTTTTAATCTCGATACGTTTTTCTTTTAAGCCTGTTACGGATTGCAAAACTAAGGTTAAAGGAATTTCTTTACCAACCTTTCTAGTAGGTCGAATTCTGCCTGTTTTTTTCCCTAATAAGGCACTTAAATCAAACGAACTTGCATTGCAACCCATACCTTGGATAAGACCCGACAGTACTTCTATTTTTTTTGTTATATCCAGTGATAAAAATTTTGCTTCTGCATTTTTTAGCTGTGCGTAAACATCAGGAAGCCCCAAGCTTTTTCCTTGCAACTTTTCCATTTTACCGCCTTCGTTTGTTGGATAAAGAATTTTTAATTTAGACAAAATTGCATGCCAAAGCTTATCGTTTTTTTCCTGTGTCAACTCTTTTATCCTAGTTAAATGCTTTGCCTTACCCGATAAAATGATTTTTTCGTCTTTTACAAATTCTTGTGTTATCTTTTCTTTTTCTTCTGCATTTTTCCCTTTTGTTGCTTTAGCGAATATCTCATTAAATTCGGAAATGATTCTTATATATTCTGCAATTTCTTTATCGGCAACCCACTGTAGCGCATTATGAAACGCTACGTTAGACCCATCATCAGCAGCTAGCCTTACCCGCATTGTACCAATTTCAAAAAGCGAATTCAGGTAAACCTTTTCTCTGATAATTTTAATTTGGGGATTATATGCTTTGATATCTTCTAGCTTTGCAAGCATTTCATCAATTTTTTGTTGCTTAGGTTTAGATTTTGCATACTGCTTAGCGAGTGCCTTTTCTTGTTTTTGAATTTGTTTTTGCAATTCGGGTAGTTCATTCTGTTTAATTTTTTCTGCAATAATCATCGTTTTTTGCTCAAGCGTTTTTGCTTTTTCTTCCCACTCTTTTCTATCCTTTTGTGCAAGTTGATCAAAATAGGTAATGCGCACGCCTTTTGCATTACTATATTGGTAGATAATAAAATATGCCGTTTTTGCAGATTTATAGCCTCCATATTTAGTTGTATCGGAAAGTACATGCTGAAGCCCTTTTAATGGAATCAACACAGATTTATCGTTTGATATTTCAGCATTTTTATTTAACACTTCTTTTTGATGAACGTCAACGCCATAAACGGTTGCATCATATAAACTACCATCTTTACCCTTTGATTTAAGTTTTTTAGATATAGGTAAAAACTTGTTAGCTAACTCTGCATCCACAATCGCCAATGTACCTGTGCGCTCAATCACTTCTTGAGTTTGCTTTTGATACGGCGTACCATCCAATTTTAATCTTTCTTCTATTTTAAATTGTGGCTTAACCCACACACCGTCTACATCGTATTCAAATAACTTGTTGGCATTTAGGCGTTTTTGCTTTTCATCTTGAAATTTTGTTTTATAAAAATGCTTATTAAAACGCTTATGCCATACATTACCCACTACAATATTAAGATACGCATCGTGTGCATGATGGTAATCATTCACCTCACGGCATTTTAAAATATCAAACTTTTGCCTAAACGCAGAAACGTTTTCGGCTTTAGAATACAATACAACTTGCGGATTACCTTCTGCTTCGTACCTACTTTTAAGTAGCTCTGCCACTATAGTGGTAGCTTGTCCTGTAAACACCAACTGACGTGCAATAAAGCCCTCAAGTTCTTTTTCTTTTAGTTCTGCAGTTCTCGCCAAACGCTCGTATTTTTCTGGAGAAATCAAGCCGTTTTTCAACCATTGCTTCCACAATGCCTTTGTTGTAGCAAATTTCGCCGCTATTAAAGGAGTTTGACTTAGTGGATACTTGCTTCCCTTTGCATCGTTTAAGTTACGTTCTACTAAAACCAGATTGTTAAAACTATTATCCTTTATAAGCACTTGCGGAATAATATGGTCAATATCATAGCTTGAAGATTTTGCATTCAGCACGTCAGCAAAACGAATAGGATTGCCGCTATAAGCACATTTTCCTGCTTGCATAAAATATAAGAAAATTCTATCTGAACGAAGTTCGGCATCGCTCTTTCCTAGCAACTCTTCAATTAAGCCTTTTTCTTTTATCTCTTTAGCTAAACTTTTAGCGTTTTTATAGATTTCCTCAATTTTTTGTTTGCGTGACTTTGTACGACCCTTGTCGCCTTTTTGCTCACGGCCACTTCGGGTAACTTCAATAAAAATTTTATCGGGTTTACGACCTGACAATTCTATCAATTCGTCCACAATCTTTACGGCTTGCCAAACGCTACGTTTAACGCTAGGGCTTGCATAGCTTTCTTGAATACGCTGTTTAAAATCCTCTCCGCCATCTTTATCACCTGTAGCATTTTCAGTATCCATAAACGTTTTAAAGCCGTATGCATCGTTCCAAATAATCTCATTTAAATTTTCGTTGGTTTCCCACAATATGTCCAATATAGACATTTTGGGATTAACAAGACCTGTAGAGTGAATAATAGTATTGTTTTCATCGCTACCATGCTGAACAAGTGTTGTTAAAAACTTTTTGCTCATGTTACCAAAGCCACTAAAGTTAAGGGCTTTAAGTTGTTTGATAATTGTTTCCGCCTGCTCTCCAAATGTATCCTGCAAATAAGCATGATACTCTTTGCGAATAGCATTTCCAACAAGTTTTTTCTCGGAAAAAACGGCGTGCCACTCGATTACTTGGTCAAACAATTTACCATTTTTCGTTTGATAAAAATATTCGTTGGTGAATACTTCTTCACCAAAAATGAGGCTAGCTTGCATAAACGGACTTAACGAAGTAGTGAAACCTTTTTTAACGTCAAAACCCCAAAGATCATCTTTAGTCAACTTTCTGCCTTCGTTATTAGCATAATTTTTATGGTTATTTAAAAAATCTAATAAATTATTTGTGCTAACATTTTTACGCACCTTAAAAAGATTATTAAAAATTTCTTGTTTAAGTTCAACGGTAATCGGAATATCGTTAATTTTAAGTTTATTAAGCTCATTTAATACAGAAAACTTGGCATACACCAATGAGTTTTTTGCCATGACGGTTTCAAAACGTAGTCTTGTACATTTTGATAGC
>JGI990J12352_1000057_pt1 | contig 23181 bp, 24 predicted proteins | sample Intmic4MA4BA4MSA_FD_12352 | JGI IMG/M metagenome (IMG submission 12352) | reverse complement strand
TCGTGAAATTTCCATTGAAGCGTCGCTACTGCAGGAAGCTGTGATCTTAAATTAGCATCTGTTTGGGATAGTGCCCGACTAAGAGAAATTGAGATTATTGCAAATACGCTTAGCAGAAATATCAGAAAACAAAGAACTACAGAGCGGTTCAAGTTTCTGCTTATAGTTAGTGTTGCGCGTTTTAAAATGGTCATTTGACAACTTCACCTCATTTTGATAATAACGAAAAAAAGAGAACGCGGGGAATTCTAGCACTCTCTTTTTAGGTTCAAATGATTAACAGAAACCTGGAGCCAATTCTAAGTTCGATCTTAAAACCCAACCATTACCAACAGAAGTACTTACATTAATCCAGCCATTAATTTCACTAGTTCCAGGCCTTTGAGTGAGCGTAGTGTGTCTAGCAAGTGTTCCCATAACAATATTATGCCCAACAGCTCCTGGTGCACCAGCACGCACAACGGTGCTAGTTGTAGTTCTAAGAATTGTAACGCCTGGGTCTACAACTATACATGTCGGTGCAATTTTGTTTGCTTGAGCTTGCAGAGGGTTTAGAGGGAGCTGCATTACAAAAAGAACTATCAAGGCCAAGAAAAAGATAAATATTTTTTTCATTATTATCACTATCCTTATATTATTTTTGGTAATTATACACCCTTAAAGGCGAGAAAACCCTTAAAATACAAGCTGTGGCCACAATCGCAATAAATGAAAAAGCTCTCTTAATTGTTATTATACATTATTAAGCATGAATTGTCAATACTAAAACAAAAAAAATGTTGGGATTTTTTTCGAGTTGAATTTCAGTTGTTACTATTCACACCCGCCTAGATATAGTCTTTCTTTTTTTGTGCAACTTTGACAAATAGTCCTAAAGGGCGAGTATAACTAGCACGTCCTAATCAAAACGCCCCCATCTTTGTTTTGAAAGTAAAGGCGTTTTGACTAGTCTTCTAGGGATTTTCTATCAAAAATTATTGGCGCTGTGATGGTGTTTCCTACTCATCCATTGAAAGCACCGACATAAAAGCTTCTTGTGGGATTTCCACGGAACCGACCGACTTCATCCGCTTTTTCCCCTCTTTTTGCTTTTGAAGCAATTTTTTCTTGCGGGAAATATCGCCACCGTAACATTTGGCGATTACATTTTTTCGCAAAGCTTTAATCGTTGATCGCGCAATAATCTTGCCACCAATCGCCGCTTGAATTGGCACTTCAAATTGTTGCCTTGGAATAATTTCTTTTAACTTCTCACAAATGGTCTTCCCGCGATTAAAGGCAAAATCTCGATGAACAATAATGCTTAATGCATCAACAACTTCGCCATTTAAGAGAATATCCATTTTAACCAGTCGCGACTCTTGGTAATCAGCAAGTTCGTAATCAAATGAAGCATAACCTTTCGTCGTCGATTTTAACTGGTCAAAGAAGTCGTAAACAATTTCACCTAAAGGAATGTGATAAATAATATGAACGCGCACCTCGTCAAGGTAATCCATCGAGGTGAAAATTCCCCGCTTTTTCTGACATAGTTCCATAACTGCGCCGACATAATCATTCGGTGTCATAATGCTGGCCTTCACGTAAGGCTCTTCAATTTTTGATAGTTTTTGCGTTTGTGGCATATCTGCAGGATTATCAACGGTAATTATTGTGCCATCGGTTAGATGAGCATGATAAATAACTGACGGAGCCGTTGCGATTAAGTCAATGTTAAATTCGCGCTCAATGCGCTCTTGGATAACATCCATATGCAAAAGCCCTAAAAAGCCGGTTCGAAAGCCAAAGCCGAGCGCCTGTGAGGTTTCTGGTTCAAATTGCAAGGCTGAATCATTGAGAACTAGCTTATCGAGCGCATCTTTTAAATCGTTATACTGAGCAGCATCAATTGGGTAAAGCCCGCAAAACACCATCGGATTCATTTTTCGATAACCTGCCAACGCTTTGGTCGCTGAATTACGCGCGGATGTAATTGTATCACCAACATTAACAGTTTTAACATCTTTAATCGACGCGCCAATAAAGCCAACATCACCTGGCGCTAAATAGTCGACCGGTTTTTCATGCGGTGTATAAACACCAATTTCATTAACTTCATAAACAGCATTCGTTGCCATCATTTTAATTTTATCACCTTTGCGAACAATGCCGTTCATAATTCGAACCGACACGATAATCCCGCGATATTGGTCATAAAACGAATCAAAAATTAGCGCTTGAAGCGGAGCAGCCGGCTCACCAGTCGGGGCTGGCACTTTTTCAACTATCTGTTCCAAAATCTCCTCAATCCCGATACCAGCTTTTGCCGATGCTAAAACCGCATCAACAGCAGGCAAGCCAATCACATCTTCAACTTCTTGTTTAACTCGGTCAGGGTCGGCACTTGGCAAGTCAATTTTATTAATCAACGGTAAAATTTCCAAATCATTATCAAGGGCAAGATAGACATTTGCTAGCGTCTGGGCTTCAATTCCTTGAGCAGCGTCAACTACTAAAACAGCGCCTTCGCACGCAGCTAAAGATCGTGATACTTCGTAGGTAAAATCAACATGACCCGGAGTATCAATCAAATGGAAGATATAATCCTCGCCATCTTTAGCTTTGTAATTTAAGCGAACGGCATTTAATTTAATTGTAATTCCACGTTCGCGCTCAAGATCCATTGAGTCGAGCGTTTGGGCTTGCATTTCGCGTTGCTCTAACGCGTTAGTCTTTTCTAATATCCGGTCAGATAAAGTTGTCTTTCCGTGATCGATATGCGCAATAATTGAGAAATTTCTCGTGCGCTTCATTCTAGCTTTAATTTCTTCGATTTTTTCCATCGCCATTTCAACTCCAATAATTAGGCATTATACCATTTTAACACAAACACACCCAACTTGAAAATAGAAAAAGCATAAGTTATTCGTTATTTTGCCTAAAAAATAGCACTTCGAGCTAAAAAATAGACGAAAACTGATTTTATAAGGTTGCCAACACTGATTTACAAAAATGAAAATTCGTGTTATAATATTTAGAAATTTTAGATTTTATTGAGTAGGAGTGAATTTATGTCTATCGAGTTAAGCGAACAAGAACAAGTGCGACGTTTGAAGTTGCAAGAAATGATTGATTTAGGATTAGATCCTTTTGGTAAGGCTTTTAAACGGACGCACATGGCCTCAGCGCTACACCAGTTGTATGGGGAGTTTTCCAAAGAGGAATTAACCGCTAAAGAAGGCGAGGAAGTAGTAACAATTGCTGGGCGAATTATGACCAAGCGTGGTAAAGGGAAAGCTGGCTTTTCTCATCTTCAAGATGGAGCGGGACAAATCCAGATTTATGTTCGGCAAGATGCAATTGGAACTTTTGCTTATGAGCTGTTTAACAAAGCGGATATCGGTGATATTGTCGGCGTTACTGGCGTAATGTTTAAAACTAATGTTGGGGAGTTGTCAATTAAGATTACCGAATTCACCCCATTAACAAAAGCTTTGCGCCCATTACCAGAAAAATTTCATGGATTAACTGATATTGAGGAGCGTTATCGACGCCGCTATGTTGATTTGATTATGAATCCAACAAGTCGCGATGTTTTTCTAGCGCGGACAAAAATTATTTCAGCGATGCGCAAGTTTTTAGATAATTTGGACTATTTAGAAGTGGAAACCCCGATTTTACATACAACGCTTGGCGGAGCAGCAGCGCGTCCATTTAATACTCACCATAACACGCTAGAAATGCCTTTGTACTTACGGGTTGCGACCGAGTTACATCTAAAACGCTTGCTGGTTGGTGGCTTTGAAAAAGTCTATGAAATCGGGCGAATTTTTAGAAATGAAGGTTTATCCGTCCGTCATAATCCCGAGTTTACTTCGATTGAGTTGTATGAAGCGTATAGCGATATGGAAGGCATGATGGATCTGACTGAGGATTTAATTGTCCACGTAGCGCAAGCGGTTTTGGGCAAAACAGTTGTCGTTTATGATGAAAAGGAGCTTGTTTTAACGAAACCGTGGCGACGTTTAAATATGGTTGAAGCCATCAAGGAAGTCAAGGGCGTTGATTTTAGCTCTCACATGACTCTTGATGAGGCTAAGGCAATCGCAGATGAGCATAAAATTGCGGTGCCGACGCACTTTACTGGAGTTGGGCATATTATTAATGAATTTTTTGAGGAATTTGTTGAGCCGACGATTATTCAACCGACGTTTATTTATGGGCATCCGGTTGAGGTTTCACCACTTGCGAAAAAAAATCAGGATGACGAGCGTTTTACGGATCGCTTTGAGCTATTTATCGCCGGCCGTGAATATGTGAATGCGTTTACTGAGTTAAATGATCCAATTGACCAAAAACAGCGTTTTGAAGCACAACTTGCGGAAGCACAACTTGGTAATGATGAAGCAAATGAGATGGATATTGACTTTATTGAAGCGTTGGAATATGGAATGCCACCAGCTGGCGGCATGGGGCTTGGCATCGATCGTCTGGTGATGTTGTTGACAAATTCAACTTCAATTCGTGATGTACTGCTATTTCCGACAATGCGAAAACGCTAGCTTTAGCGCTTTAAAAAATTGAGCTATTCTCAGCGGTTGCTTGCTTAGTGTCTCGCTTTAAACAGCAAAACAAAAAACCTAATTTCCAAATCATGGATTTTAGGTTTTTTCGCTTACTTTTTTTTCACTTCTTCAACAGCGCCTTCAAGCGCCTTCCACGCAATCGTTGCACACTTAATTCGAGCAGGAAATTGAGAAACTCCCGCGTACACAAAAGCATCGCCCATATCATCTTCATCAACATCATCAGCAATATCTTCACCTTTAACAATTTCGTAAAAGTTGTTAGTCAAATTTAAAGCCTCGTCGAAAGTTTTATCGACTAAAACTTCTGACATTACCGAAGCAGATGACATGCAAATAGCACAACCAACGCCGTCGTGACGAATGTCGGTAATCTTTTGGTCGCAAGTCCTTATCGAAACGGTTACATCATCGCCACAAGTAGGATTTTTCAGATGAACATTATGATATTCATCATCCGCAACCAAGCCCTTGTTTCGTGGGTTTTTGTAGTGTTCCATAATTACCTGGCGGTATAAATTTTGTAAATTAGAAGCCATCGCCAAAAGTCTCCTTTCCGAGTAGGGTCGCCCGAATCAAGGCGTCAACATCTTCTGTGGTGTTGTAAATCGAAAGCGTCGCCCGCAATGTTGCCGGTTGCCGAAGCCATTTCATCAACAGTTGCGTGCAGTGATGCCCGGCTCTTACGCAAATCCCATTTGCATCGTAAACTGTCGCCATATCATGCGGGTGAATCATGTCAATGTTAAAGCTAAGAATCCCAGTATCCGTTTGCGGATTAAAGATTTTTAGCCCTAAAACTTGAGCCATCTGCTGCAAGGCGTAGTCACGCAAGCTTAACTCGTGCTGACGCACATTATCCCAACCAAGGCTGCTAAGATAATTCATGCCGGCAGCAAGACCGATTGCCGACGCAATTGGCGGGGTTCCTGCTTCAAATCTAAAAGGCGCATCTTTGAACGTTGAGCTTTTGGCTTCAACGATATCAATCATTTCACCACCAAATTGAACCGGCGCCATCGCGTTTAAGTGGTCAAATTTACCGTAAAGAACTCCGATCCCAGTTGGTCCATAAATTTTATGCCCCGTTAGCGCTAAGAAGTCGCAATCAAGGTCTTGCACATCAATTTGCAAATGTGGCGCGGATTGGGCTGCGTCAACAATAACAATAGCATCTTGTTGGTGAGCAATTTCGCAGATTTCTTTTATCGGAGCTATGTAACCCATGACATTTGATACATGATTAATCGCGACTACCTTCGTCTGAGGGGTTAAAACCGCTTTGAAGTTACTAATCCTCAAGCGGCCATCTGCATCAAGGGGGATAAATTTCAAAGTGGCGCCTGTGATTTTTGCAACATTTTGCCAAGGGAGGAAGCTACTGTGATGTTCAAGTTCAGTGGTTAAGATTTCGTCGCCTGGTTTTAGGTTATGAAGGCCGTAGCTCATCGCCACAAGGTTTAAGGCTTCGGTGGCGCCTTTGGTGAAGACGATTTCAGCAGCAGATTTTGCATTGATAAATTTGGCAACCGTAAGGCGCGCATCTTCGTACATTTGGGTGGCATCGTTTGAGATTTTGTAAACGCCACGGTGGACATTTGCTGATGTTTTTGTGTAATAATGTGCTATTGCATCAAGGACAACTTTTGGCTTTAACGCTGTTGCCGCACTGTCTAGGTAAACGAGTGGCGAGCCATTCATTGTTTGGTTTAAAATCGCAAAATCTTCCCTGATTTTTTCTACGTTAAGTGACATGGTATTCTTCTCCTATTCTATTCAAGTGAAACTAATTATACCCAAAACGGGCGATTATTTTAAAAATTTTCTAACCCGCTAAATTTTCGCCGTCGGTTTTTGCAAAATCGTTGTATCAAATTGGGTAAAGTTTTTTACAATGCTGGTCGATAATTCTTTGAAATGATTCATCACACGCATAATAATCAACCACATCGACAAGGTAAGGTAAGTTGGACTCCGAAAAGCCCCATTCGATTTTACTCCTCCTCGCCAAACCTAAAGCTACACCAGTTTTTTGGACAAAAGCTAAATCCAAGTCGGAAAATTTCTGCGGTGACTTATTATATCGCGAACCAAAAATAAAAACTTCGCAATCTTGAGCATGATTGTCGAGAATTTCAAAAATCATTTTCAGCTCATCGTCAGTTATATGAATCATACTAATTCCTCGATTCTTCCAACAAAATCTGCTAAATCTGTTTTGAAATTTTTAGCTACCCGGTAAACCTCTTCAGCAATTTCCTCGTTGTAGCTGTGCGATGTTTTATTTCTCGCATCGCGATAATCAAGCCAAGGATAAAATTCGTTAATAAGTCCACGTTGGCCAGCTAATCGGTATAAGTCCTTGTGCGTATTAATTTTTTCGCCTTTCGATCCCAAGCTGTTATCAATATAGCGTTTCATCATTTTCCATGATATCTCAAAAGTAAACTCAAAGCTTTGAATTAGATTTCCCCGAGCAGCTAGGAATGGATAAGCATTTTTGTCAGCTTCCAAACTTAATGCATATTCAAGCGCTTCATCAAAAGCAAATTGTGCCTTCTTCAGCTGTGTTAAATCAAGCATAACTTCCATGAAATCGACCTCCTCAATTAAAAACTAAACATTAACCTCAAAAATTTTCTTCCCGTTAAATTCGAGCCACTCGGCCTTTTGCGCTGATTTTTTTCGAAAATCAAATGCCAGAAAATAACCAACATCAATCTGACGACCATCCATATAGCCGAGTAACTGCTCAATGCCGTCGGTTCGATCTGATTCAGTAAAAATCCTTTTTAGCTCAACCAAATATTCATGGCGTCCATAATTAACCACTAAATCCATCCGTCGTTCATCGCTTAACTGGCTTTCGTAGTAATAATGACCAATGCCATTTAAAAGGGGCTTCAAATACGATAAAAATGCAATCCTATACTGAATTTCTAGTAGCTTTTTATCTTTTGTCGGAAAAATTTCACGATTAAAAAATTCAGCAAACTTTTCTAAGCATAATTCCATATTAAAATCATCATCAGTAGCAATATTATGATACGAAGCGCTCGTTTTTTGAAGCGGTTTGCGGTTTGCTTAAGACGTTTTTTAGCACGAAATAATTCGAGATTCTTGTTTCAAAAATGCGATTAAAAACGCTAATCGCATAACGCTGGTCAAATTTGATATAACCGTACCGATACGCTGCCTCTATTACTGGAATATCGTTCGAAAAACTAATTCTTAGCCTTAAAATTAAAACGCTATACATTAAATCGTACAAATCCCGATGATTCTCTAGATTTTTCGCCAAGTCTTTAAATAGTTGATTATCTTCTCGCACCAAAACAGCAACAGCGGTCCGCACGCCAAAAACAGTCCAATCCTTAGCTAATTTCGTGTGAATTATCTGACAAATTCTTGAAACCATAAACGGGTAGCCACTTGTATAAGCGGAAATTTCTTCTGAAACAACTTTCATGTCCATACCAGTTGCGTAATCCTTTTCGTATTCAACCAACATCGTCATAATTTCAGCTGACGAAAATGACATATCAACCTCAAAAGAGGTTGCAATATTCCATGGAGAAGTTTTTAAACTATTTTCCTTCTCATTTGGTGTATAAATACCATCATTAATCACCATAATCAATCATTTCCTTAATTTGTACAAGTTTATTAGTGATATCCACCATGTAGTGCTTATCGGGATTACAAAGTCCTGTTACGTTAAATCTTCGCATAAGCTCACCTTATTTTTAGTGTTTTCATTCTACAATAATTTCTTCTCAATTTTCTTTGCCAAAGTTGCTTTTAGCTCACTTTCTTCAAGCGAGTCGACAAACGGCATTAAAAACCCTAAAACAACTAGCTTACTAGCTTCTAGGCGACTTAATCCACGACTCATTAAATAGTAAAGTTGCTCCTCATCTAGTTGCCCGATGCTCGCAGCATGACCAGCAGTAATATCACCTTCATCGATGAGTAAAAATGGATTGGCGATTGCTTGTGCCGTCTTCGATAAGTTTAAAATTCGAGTTTCTTGTTGGTTGTCACTCACTTTTGCTGCTTTTTTAATCTTGCCAACACCATTAAATGCTAAATGAGCTTCGTCTTTGACAATGCCATAATTAATAATGTTACCCTGCGTATTCTCCGCAATATTTTCAACATGAACAGTAATATTTTGTTTTTGGTTACCACTTGCTATTGAAACAGTTTTTACTAAAGCTTGCGCTCCACGTCCATTTAGGGATGTAAAATCCTCAAAAACCATATTAGCATCATTGATAATAAAATTCGTAACATTACACACGCCGTCAGCTGCGACTTCGCTTTGCTTATGATGATAAACAACGCTACCTTCGTGTAAATTGCTAATTGTATTGATTGTCAGATTGGCGCTCGCACCCACGCGACACTTTGAAGTAATGTTTGCGTTAAAATTACCAATGCCTAAATAACTCTCAACTAGAGAAAGCTCTGCACCTGTTTCGAGGTTAATCTCGATTTGATGAACTAAGGATCTTTCTTTTGCAACTACTACGACCGAGACTGGCGCTTTGATAATGGTGTTTTTTGGGGCGGTGATTTTAATGCTACTATTTTTTTTGTCTTTGTTTAGTTGGATTAGTTTGTTATCAACAGGGATGGCGATGCTTGCGTCCTCAACTGTGACAAGTAGGTTATCTGGTACTAGGTTATGCGCAATGTGCCCGTCAATGATGATGATTTGGTTTGCCGAAGGCTTGATGGTTGTTTGGCAAAGGGTTGAGGCTAAAACATCTTTGAGGACTAGGTCTTCAAATTGCCAATCGTTAATGTTTGTTTTTGTTGCTGATGGGAGATTTTTAATCATATTCATGCTCCTTATAATCCAAGGTTTTCTTTTACTTGGCAAGTTTGAAGGCTGATTGGTGCGGTTGTTTCGGCTTCTTTGTTTGCGCATTCGTCTTCGATGCCAAGTTCTTCTTTAATCCAGTCATAGCCTTGGGCATCAATTTTTTCAATAAGGGAGATGTCGCCTGATTTAACAATTTTNCCATTCATCATGACGTGCAAAAAGTCCGGTTTGATGTGGTCTAGGACACGTTGATAGTGGGTAATGATTAGGCACCCAAATTCAGCGCTTCGCATTGAGTTAACCGCCATTCCAACGATTCTTAGGGCATCAACATCGAGTCCTGAGTCGATTTCATCCAAGATAGCGATTTTTGGTTTGAGCATTAGCATTTGTAAGATTTCGTTACGTTTTTTTTCACCACCGGAAAAGCCTTCATTTAGGTAGCGGTGTGCCATGTCAGGGTTCATGCTTAGGGTTTTTATGGTTGTGTCTAGCTCGCGGATGAATTTGATTAGTGATTGTTCTTTTTCATCTGCTTGCAGGCGCGCTTTTTTTGACATTCGTAAAAAGTCAGAGTTAGTAACGCCGGGAATTTCAGACGGGTATTGCATCGCTAAGAACAAGCCAGCACGCGCGCGTTCGTCGACTTCCATGGCTAACACGTTGCAATCATTTAGTTTTACCTCGCCACCAAGTACCTTATATTTAGGGTGACCCATGATTACTTGCGATAAGGTCGATTTTCCAGTTCCGTTTGGGCCCATGATGGCGTGAATCTCGCCCCCTTTGATTTCTAAGTTAATCCCTTTTAAAATTTCTTTATCCTCGACTGAGGCTTTTAAATTGCTAATTTTTAACACTGGCTTTACCATTTATACATCTACCTCCAGTAGTTTCTGGTTTAATTGCTTATCATGCATCAAGCGTGCTAGGACTTCCAAGCTAAAGCTGGCCTTCTTGGACACGCTCGGGCGTTGCTATTTTGCTTGCTTACGAGAAGGTTTGACGCTTTATTTTGAAATTTGTGGTGAGTTTGGAGTCCGTTTAAAAAGATAAGACAAAATCCTATCTTATCATTATAACAAATTTTCGGTTTTTTTACTATGCCATGTTGACTTTTTTTTAATAAAATAGTAGTTGTTACAGCTTTAAGGTGAATTTTGCCATGTTTAAGCGCTAAAAAATTCTGCCAAATCACCCATTAGCAGAATTTTAGTTACAAATCAGTAGCATGAAATGTTTTAGAAATTGTTATTTTCGTTTGGATTTCCTTTCCCACGCAGTCCTTTAATTGTTGCTTCATCAAGTCCAGTCATCAGTGAGATAGTTTCAACTGCAATGCCATTTTCAAGTCCCGATCTGGCAATTTCCAAGCTTCTTTGCTCAAATCCTTCTTTGCGTCCTTCTTTGCGTCCTTCTTTGCGTCCTTCTTTACGTCCTTCTTTGCGTCCTTCTCGGCGCCCGTCGCGACGTCCTTCGCCATGTCCGCGATCAAAGTTATCCATACCGCGAAATAGTAAGGTCATGTATTCTTTTCTTTTGTCATCATCTTGCTTAATTTCTAGCACTTTATCTTCTAGTTCTTGAATAAAAGGATCATCGCTTTTTCTGCCAAGAAAGAAGTCCATTACTACTTTAGTTTCTTCACTAATCTCACCTTGAATTCCATGCGGGTTAAAAAAGATTCTGTAGGCTTGGTCATCAAGTTTTAGATCTTCAACCTCTTCGCATTTATTTTCAAAGCTATACTTATACACACCTTTTCCAAAGATGTCACGCATGCAAACGAAAATAAGGTAGCTAGGATTCATTGTCGTGTAAGTTGTGCCTTTTAATAGATTGTCAACATCCATTACTCCTTGACAATGGCGCGAACGTTTTGGCAACTCACCTGTGTCCCTTGATTGAAGCTCAACGCTGTAGATTGTTTCTTCATCACCTCTGACATACACATCAACACGAACACTTGTTGTGTCAAGACCAACGTCAATTGCTTTTTCAATTTCTAGGTATTTTATTCTTTCAATTTCACCAATGTCTAGCAGTTTTTCTAACATCTTCTTGCAAAGGTGTGGCGTTCTCATTACCTGTGCAAATATATAGCTGTTACTGAAGGGCAGGGCAAACCATTCTTTTACTGTCATCATCTTTCATCTCCATTTTTATCGATTTCTTTTTTTATCTACTTATTAGTATATACTAGATAGTAATAGTATACACTAAAATTCTCAGTTTGTCTATTTGAATTTGGAATTTGTTGTGCATATTTTATCTTGAAAAACATTTTTTCGCAAAATTAAGCGCAAATTAACAAAAATATGGCGATAAATTTAAAGGGGATGCAAAAGTTAAGTTCAGCTATTAGTTCATTTTCATGCAGCAAGAGATGCTGGAATGCTAAATACATACATCGCTTTTGCCAGCTGGGGTTATTCCCAGGTAAAAGTAGACACCGGCAAAAGAAAAGAGTTTTTTAAAGTACGAGTCGGGAGTATGTAAAAAAATGCTGATTTTTTATTAGATATTTATGATATTTTTTTATTTGCACAACGAGCGTGCTCTTGTTTAAAGTAAGAATTGACGTGCCAGCCGACTTGACGACTAGCCTGGATACTTGCTTTTTTGTCATCTTTAGTTTATAAATTTAAATACCATCAAGAAGGAAGTGGATCAACAGTGGCAGTGAATGAAGAAAGAACAGACCGTAACTACTTATTTGGTAGATTACTGGCAGTAGCGGATGTTATCAAAGGTCGTGCAATGAGTGGCTCAGATGATAAAAGACCAACGAATGCTAGCCGATATATGAATGCATTTAGTATGCGCCCAGTGTCTACTTGGAAGACAATCCAGCTGGCAATTAACCCTTATCAGCAAAAGTTAACTCAGAAGAATCAGAGTAATTGTCAAAAAGATATTGATGATATTATCATCAAATTTGAAGAAGGTGAATTTTCAAATAAAGAACTAAACGGTCAATTTATATTAGGATATTCGAGTCAACGAAACAAAATGTTTACAAGTACAAAAAAAAATAACAAAGATAACGGAGGAGAAAACAATGACAACACTAGCAAATAAAATTGATTTTACAGTAATTCTATCAGTAACAAAAGCCAACCCAAATGGTGATCCGCTAGGTGGCAACAGACCGCGCCAAACATACGATGGCTATGGAGAGATTTCCGACGTAGCTATTAAAAGAAAGATTAGAAACAGACTTCAAGATATGGGAGAAAGAATTTTTGTTCAATCTCAAGATCGCTCAGATGATGGATTTAAAAGTCTAAAAGAAAGAGCAGAATCAGTAGAAGAGCTGAAAAAAATTGCAACTGACAAGAAAAATGCAGATGTAGATGCATTTAGCAAACTAGCATGTGAACAATGGATTGATACACGTAGCTTTGGTCAGGTTTTCGCATTCAAAGGACTAGAATTGTCTGTCGGAGTTCGCGGTCCTGTATCAATCCAAACAGCAGTTAGTAGCGAACCAATCGCCATTAACTCAATGCAAATCACAAAAAGTGTCAATTCAGTAAGTTCTACAGGGCGAGATTCTGACACGATGGGAATGAAGCATCTTGTAGATTTTGGACCATACCGCTTTAACGGTAGTATAAATGTTCAACTCGCAGAAAAAACAGGATTTACAACAAAAGATGCCGACAAAATTAAAGAAGCATTGCGTACATTATTTGAAAATGACGCCTCATCTGCAAGACCAGAAGGAAGCATGGCCGTTGAAAAAGTTTACTGGTGGGAACATCCAACTAAATTAGGAAAAGCCTCTTCTGCACAAATTCATCGTTGTGTTCAAATTACAAAAAAAGAAAATGTAGACAATGCAAAATCAATTAAAGACTTCAACATCAAAGTTCAAGATGTTGATGGATTCAAACCTGAAGAAATAGCAGGAATTTAAAACTGGATTATGGATAAAATATCTCATGCTCTTAGGAGCTTAACACTTTTCAGCTCTGCAAGTAGCAAGAGCTGTTTTATTTATATTGAAAAGTTAAATGAATTCGAAAAAACAAAAAAAGAAAAACCCCGTAACAACAGGGATTTTGCGGTCATATGACCCTATATTTAACTTACTTTGGTGGAGATGAGGGGATTTGAACCCCTGTCCGAAAGCGCTAGCCTCTCGAATTTCTACAAGTTTAGTCTTTGATTGATTTAACAAGCCATCCCTCCAAAGGCAAAAGTTGACAGCTTGCGATTTCTAGAGCTCTTTTCTAATGCTCGAAACGCACATTAAAACGTATCCCACTTTTTAAGTGAGCTATTATACCATAACGTGGGTAATTAAAATGTATAATAGCAGCTACACTATTACTAGGCAGCGAATTGTAAATTATTATTATTGTTTCCGGTTATTATAACCTCGAACCTTTTAACGTGGGCAAACACGACTTGCTTATCAAGGGTGATACACTCCCGTCGAATCCTAAACATCCCCATTTAAGAACTATACTTTATTATTATACCACATTAGGCGAATTTATTCAAGTGGCAATTTATTTTTTTTAAAATCTTTTCATTTTTTGTAACCGTTACTTTTGATGCCTTTTTTCCATCTTTTGGCAATATTCGTTTATCACAAAAATTGTCGCTTAAATTCAGCAAAATTTACGTTAATTTGCCATAAGTGTGTAAAAAGTGTGTAAATTTCGCAGGTTAGCGCTACGAAAAAAGCTTTTTTGCCCTTTTTTGCGTATATTAATAGTAGAGCGTACTTTTGAGTGCTCCAGGAACATAACTCAATAACCACAAGCTGATCACCGCTGATCTTTAATAATGGAGGCTAATATGACAGATATTCACGGAAGAGAATTTTTAGAAAAAGAATTTTCACAACTAATAAAACAGGGCATTCTTGCAAGTAGCGATGCAATTATCGTCGACGGTATCGAAAACGCTACTTGCAACAGGTGTCTAAACAGCGATAACGCCGATTTTAGTAGCTTCAGATATAACGATAGCGAAATTACCTACTGTCGTAAATGCCTTGATTTTGGCATGATCTCAACCGAAACTAAACTTTACCGAACTCCTGCTACACACAAAATTCTACCGAAAATTGGCGAGTTAAACAAAGATTTTCAGCTCTCATTCTTGCAAGAGCGCGCTTCAAATTTCAGCAAAGAAATTCTCGCCAAAAACCAAAGTGGCATTGTCTGGGCTGTCTGTGGCGCCGGTAAAACCGAGATGATGTTTGAATCAATAGCTAAGGCTCTAACCGCTGGCAAGCGCGTTTGTTGGGCAATTCCCCGCTCAGACGTTGTTATCGACCTAGCACCCCGCATAAAAACCGCCTTCCCCAACGCAGCTGTTGTCACTCTACACGGAAATAGCGATGAAAAAGCAGAATACGGCGATATCGTCGTGACCACCGTCCACCAAATGATTAGATTTTACCAAGCCTTCGACTTTCTAATCATCGACGAAGTTGACGCTTTCCCCTACACATTTGACGAAATGCTCGTGCGAATCGCCAAACGAGCCTGCAAACCTGATGCAGCCACAATTTATCTTTCTGCAACTCCTTCTAGAAGTGACCAAGCAAAAATCAAGAATCAAACCTTGTTATCATGTATCATTCCCGCTCGCTACCACTTATTTGCGTTGGATATTCCTAAATACAAGTGGTGTGCTAATTTTTATCAACAAGTCGCAAAAAACCAAATGCCTGAACCAGCAAAGTCTTGGATTAGCCGCAAAATCAAAGAAGAACGGCGAGCGCTTCTTTTTGTGCCAACCATCGACTGTGGGTTAAAATTTCAAGCCACTTTGAATAAAAAAATGAACCTAGACATCGACTTCGTTTATTCAAGCGATCCGGACCGCTTAACAAAAGTTGCGAAATTTAAGCAAGGCGACGGTCAATTTCTCATCACAACCATGATTCTTGAGCGAGGCGTAACCATTCCAAATATTGATGTTGCGATTTTTGCTTGCGAACACGAGATTTATGAAGAAAGCGCCTTGGTGCAAATTAGTGGCCGCGTTGGGCGAAATCCGAAATGGCCAACCGGTGAGATAATGTTTTTTCATCATGGCATCACTAAAGCGATGGAAGATGCGAAATTACAAATCATCAATATGAATAAATCAGCAAGCGAGCAAGGCTTGCTAAAGGAGCTACCAGCATGAAATGTATCGTTTGTGATAACAATATCAGAATTGACACCTTAAAACAGTTATTTAATCTTAAGCCATTGCTACTTTGTAGCCGATGTTCGCCGAATTTGATTTTAAAGTCAGCGGAGATTCTTTATACTGATAACGACTGGATTCAGTTAGTAATTGATCGGCTAGATAAAGGTGACATAGTTTTGACGAAGCTATTTGAAACAGCTTTGCAGAAGGCTTTGTTAAAGCGAAAAATTGCTACTAACGCGATCAAAGTAGTTCAAGAAGCGAATAATTTGCCATATCCGTGGTTAGAAATTCTAGTTAACAATATCGTTACAAATTCAAGGTTTAGTAGCACCGAAAATGTAGCAGAAACGTTATTTATTACGGTTAAAGCGCAAGAAAAAATTCATAATCAATTAGCAATTGTTGGTTAAGATGTTCATAAATTGCGATTAAAGGTTGGCGGATTTTTAAATTTTTCTTTACTTATGTTTGAGTTTTGGTGGTGTTTTGTGGTATAATTTAATTGACTGTGAGTAATTTCTAAAGAAGTGTGAATAATTTTGAGGAGGGTTATGGCTATGGAAGATGAAAATTCACAAGAAAGGCCTTTGGATTTAGCAAGTATGGAACCAGCAGCTACAGAATTAATAGTAGAGCAACCAGCAAGTAAAAATGTTGAAGCAGAAAATATTTCAGAAGAGTTTAATAATTATGCTCTTTCGCCACTGCGAGAACGTATCGGGGTTTATGCTATTGCAACTTTATCAGTAGTTGGGTTAGTTTTAATTGTTTATACGGGGATAAGAGCGCTAGCTTTGAGTGTAACAACTGATGCTGCGCCAATAGTTGATGAGGTCGATTCTGAAACAGTTTACGGGGGTGATAGCGTTGATATTGACGAATTAGCAGGGATAATCGAAGATATTGGTGATGAGCTTGATAGTTACAATCAGGAGAATGATAACGAGCTTGCCAATATGGACCCGGAAGATGATTCGCTTGCTGAACCTATTGTCGATATGGAGCCTGCGGTTACCACTGGAATAATCAACGCAAACTCTGTCCCGGTTTTTAATGTGGCCGGCGCAAATGATGTGACTTTGCGTTTGAATCTTGGTGATGAGGTAACTTTCGTTGATTTAGATTATAATATTTATTGGTCTCATATTGAAATTGAAACCGATGCTTTTGGGAGTATGACAACATTACAGGTTTTTGTTGAGAGAAGATTTGTTGATGTCCAGTAGGAATATTATATTTATGAAGATTCAATGGCTAAGATTGGCGAGGGTTAATTGTTAAAACTATATCAAAAATGTTCCGCTATATGCCCTATTTTGTATGTGTCCAGATTAAAAATTAACTCAAAAAAGTGCCTCAAATGCCTTAACATCAAGGATTTTAGGTATTTTTTCGAGGTACAAAACGAGAAGCTATCAAGCTTTGGATAATATTGAGGAGGCTAAAATACAATGAATTTTTTCCAAAGAGCCGTTATTAATGTGAAAAGGAGTTTTCTCAAAACGCTGATTTTCTTTTTAATCATCTTTTTATTCACAACGCTAATTACAGCGACGATTGTCGCTCGGCAAGCGGTTTTCAATACAGAGGAACTGTTATTTAATCATTTACCTGCGGTAGCAACATTGACTTTAGATTCAGATGCAATTAATCGCGAAGCAGAGGTTTTAGACCACTTACCGGAGCTCGCAACGATAACACCCGCAATAATTGATGAAATTGCCAAGCTGCCGTATGTTGTAAATTATGATTATCGTTTGCAAGGGACGTTTTATAGCGAATCACTAACCCGCGTTTGGCTTCCTGAATTATGGAGTGAACATCAGCATTTTCATGAAGAAGCAGATTTTCTAGGAATGGCTAGCAGGGAAGGTGGTTGGGAAAACCTTGAGCATTTTCAATTGCATGGAACTGAGGTTTTAGAAGTAATGTCTATTGAGCAGGGGTTTTTAAAATTAACAGCAGGGCGGGTATTTTCTGTTACTGATCTTAATAACTCAAGCGCAGTTACCATAATCTCAACGGCATTTGCAAAAGAAAATAATCTGAACGTTGGTTCGGTAATAAATCTTGATTATATCCAGTGGGATTTTGAGGCACACAATTTTAATCACTCATCTGAAGATGTTTTGAGTAGGAAGCCCGTAGAGTTAACAGTTATTGGCATTTTTGAATTAGGCGAGATTGATTTGGGCTGGAGCAATCCTCGGAGTGAGTTAGAAGAAATTGCCGCATTGCATAATCACATGATTGTTCCCAACGATTTTTTAGAAGATACACTATCAGCAACAGAGCTTCAAAGTCTTTATAGTAAACCACTTTTTCTAATTGATGATCCGCGAAATTTGGAAGCATTTATTTTAGCGGCAAATGCGATTCTACCCGATTTTTGGATTGGGTTGGATTTATCAAGCACGCTAGAAAATGTGATATCATCGCTTTACTTTATTCAAAATCTAGCTCAATGGGGACTTTTAGCAATCGTTATCTTCACATCTGCAGGCGTTTCATTAGCTAATTTCCTGTTCCTTTATGACAGAAAAAGAGAAATGGGCATTTATTTATCGTTAGGTGAATATAAAGTTAAAATTGTCTTACAAATCCTAATTGAAACACTGGCGATAGCTAGCACAAGTATTGCGGTATCAATCTTGTCTGGAAACGCGATTTCGCGTTACGTCACAAGCCGGTTGCTTGTGAATGAATTTTTAAATCGCCAAGAAGCTAGTCTGGACAATGTTGTTCACGGGATTGAAACTTTGCGCTTATTTTCTCAAGGAGATTTGCTTTTAGATGAAATGTTGTCACTTTTTGATATTTCGCTAGGATTTGGCAGTGTGTTAATGATATTTTTAATCGCTTTTGTCGTAATTTCGTTAACAACAGTTGTTACCACAATATTCTTTTTGAAGTTAAATGCTAAAAAGCTACTCACATAAATAGTAGCTTTTTGGCTTTGGCAAACCAATTTAATGGTTCAGAACTCCTGCTCAATTTGTGAAAAAATTTATTGATGCGAACGCGACTATTTTCTTGAAAGATTTATTAACAACTATAAGGTTAACGAAACGTAACTAATCGGATTTTCAGTAAAATTGGATAATCTCAAGTGCATTGAGATTAATTCATCACATGGAAATTTTTTGTCATCAGCACCACTCTATCGACTTTTCTTCTTTAGCATGATAGCGATTCATATTCAAAATAAATCAGCCCCAAAATTGGATTTTCAGGCTGATTTATTCTTTTTTTTCTCTCAAGCATTTGCTGTTGTCGATTTTTTAAAGTCAATGACATGGCTACAAGCGCATAGATTTTTTGCAAAAATCGGATTTAGATTTTTTCAATGGTTAGTTTAATTCCATCAATGTATTTAGAATCAAGCCGTTTCATTACTTGACCGACGAAAGATTTATCAACATTGACATATGTTTGTCTTTGTCTAATATCAATATCACCAACCGCTCGCGGTGGTATGTTAGCATTTTTACTAATCAAGGCTACTAAGTCCTTTGGATTCATGCGCTTTTTATTACCCAGGTTAAACAGCAAGCAAACTTCATTTTTGCGTAAGCCTTTACTGCGTTCACGAACTTTTCGATCGCCATTATAAGCTGCACCACCGCGTCCGCGGTCATAGCTAGTAACTTCTTCGATTGGCGCGTAATTTTTATCAATACTGCCAATTTGCATATTTAACAAAGAAGCGGTAATATCAACTAGGCTATATCCAGAATCTACCAGATTGCCAAGTATTTCGTGCTCCTTGACAAAATCTTTATCTTCTAGATTAGCGGTTAATTCAGACACAAATTTACTTATGCGATGGTTTTTAATATCTTGAGCGTTTGGCAAGGCCATTTTTTGCATTTTCGACTTGGTGTAAGCTTCGATTCGACGTAATTTAAACATATCACGACCAAAGACAAATGTGATTGAAATCCCAGACTCGCCAGCTCTGCCGGTTCGTCCAATTCTGTGAACGTAATTTTCTTCATTAAGCGGAATATCAAAATTAAATACCGCTTCGATGTTATTTACATCAATTCCTCGAGCTGCAATATCTGTGGCAACTAATATATTAACTTTTTTGCGACGAAAAGCATGCATAACGCGATCACGTTGAACCTGTTTTAAGTCACCATGTAATCCTTCTGCTACATAACCTTCGGATTGTAATTTCGATACTAAGTCATCAACTTCACGCTTGGTATTCGTAAAGACAATTGACGAAGTAATACCTTTTGCATCAATACAGCGAATCATCGCTTGCATACGATCACGCGATTTGACTTCAACATAGTATTGATCAATTTGCCGATTTGACAATTCTTTTGATGCAACTTTGATAATCTTTGGATTTTTTTGATGAGTGCGGGCAATTTTTAAAATCTCAGATGGCATTGTCGCCGAAAACAAAACAGTTTGGCGATCACTTGGCGTTTCAACCAAAATCGATTCGATATCATCTTTAAAACCCATGTTTAGCATTTCGTCTGCTTCATCTAAGACCATGAACTTTAAGTTATCTAATTTCAAAGTACGGCGTTTCATGTGGTCAATTACCCGGCCAGGGGTTCCAACTACAATTTGAACACCGCGCTTTAGCGCTCGAATTTGTGGGTCGTAGGATTGACCGCCATAAATAGATAAAATATCGATATCACGATTATTTTTTGCAAACTTCTTTGCTTCGTCATGAACTTGAACAGCAAGTTCACGAGTAGGACACAAAACTAATGCCTGTACATTTTTGCTCTTAGAATCAATCTTTTCTAAGATTGGTAACATAAAAGCAGCCGTTTTTCCAGTTCCCGTTTGTGCTTGACCAACAACATCTGCGCCCGATAAGACCACAGGTATTGCTTGTTCCTGAATAGGTGATGGGACCTTATATCCAATCTCCTCAATCGACTTTAAAGTCGACTCTGATAAACCTAAATTTTGAAAATTTAAAACTTCTTCATTCATAATATTCCTCACTAACGTTAAAGCCTCGCTTGATTCATTATATATGACTATTCAAAGAATATCAAGATGATATCGTTTTTCTAGCACTAAATTTTTTCAAGATGCTTGTAAAATACGAAAAATTCTTGAAATTTACCTGTGGAAAACCTGTATTTTTGCAAGAAAAAAACCAATTTTCAACATGAGAATTGCATAAGAATGGCGGTTGTTACAGTTTCTTGCTTAATTTTCAACAATTCAACAGCCTATAAAGTCAATAATCTATGAACTTCTGTATAATTATCTTTAAAAATGTCTGATAAAATACTTTTACACACATTTGCAGGATTATAGTTATCAACAAGTCGAGCTTGCACACTACATCGTTTATATAATTGCTATATGCTTCACATTTTGTGATAATTTGCTAGAGGGTCATAACGCTTAGTAATTTGAAAATAAAATTGTTCAACCCTAAGCTTTGGTGAGCTATTCATTAGCGCTTTTGATAACAATTGTCAAAAATTAGGCAATGCTCTAGGTTTGTTTAAGAAACAAAAGCAGACTTTGGCATCCTCGCGATGGCGGTTAGCGCTACAATTATTGCGTGTTGTTGCATAAAACCGGTTTCTTAGGTTTTGAAGCGCTGATTTGTACCTAAAAAGGCAAAAAAAAGTAAAAACATCATAAATGATATTGACTTATTCAACTTTTTTTTATATAATATTCTTACTGTCAATTTATTATTTAAATGACGTTATCTTCTAAAAAGAAATTGGAGGTGCTAAAGATGAAACGTACCTGGCAACCAAACAAAAGAAAAAGAGCTAAAACTCACGGATTTAGATCACGGATGTCTACAACAGCGGGGCGCAGAATTATTGCTCGTCGTCGTAAAAAAGGCAGAAAAGTCTTAACAGTATAAACATAAACCACTTATCCTAAAATTAAGTGGTTTTTTTATAATATATTTAGGGTGTTTGTCAATTATGAAAAAAGCATATCGAATTAAAAAATCAACTGAAATTGAACTAGTAATGAAAAAAGGTAAATCGTGTGCCAATCGCACCTTTATCGTCTATAAATATAAAAACTCCACAATAAACGACTATCGAGTAGCCATTTCAGCACCTAAGAAGCTAGGCAATGCTGTTGTGCGTAATAAAGTTAAGCGCCAAATCCGAGCGATTATAAGTCAAAATGCTCATCAACAACTTGAAGAAGGATACGATTACTTCATTATCGCCCGTCCAGATGTGCTAGAAATTGATTTTTTAACCATGACCAAGCAAGTAAGACACGTTTTCAAGTTGACGCGTCAAGCTCAAGTAAAAACTAAAGGAGCTTAACCGGCATGAAACTAAGCAAAAAATTGGCTTCAATCCTAGCTCTAATAATATTTTCTGGCTTAAGCTTAACAGCTTGTAGCGAACGATCATCATTAATCAATAATTTTAATGCAACCTTAACGCAAAGCCTGCCACTAAGAATAAATGAAGATTTAAAAGCAATTGAGCTCACCGTAACAAGCGATGTCCAGTGGGATTCAACGGCGATTTCTTTACGATTAGTTAATAATACCCAACACGAAATTATTTATGGAGAGTCATTTTCGATTGAATTCTTTGACGATGATTCATGGAAAATGGTGCAACCTCCCGATGATATAGATTTTATAACTATTGGGTATAGATTAGCGCCAGGTGAATCTAGCTATCTTGTTCGTCACTTAGAATGGCTATTTCCCAACGGGTTAGCACGAACAGGTCGATATCGCTTAAGAACGCATGTCTTTAATGATGCTGATATCCCAATTCGTGAGCATCATTTGCATGACTTGGGAGCTGAATTTTATATAGAATAAGGACATTGTTGAATTTTAAAATGTCAACTTATCGCGATTCCAAAACCAACTTGAGCTTGTAGCTAATTTGACAAAATTGCATGATTAAACCATTGAAAGTATCTTGTTTTTTGTTCATGATTTCAATCTCGTTTGAAAATAGCTATATCTCTCATAAGTATTCGGTTTTTGATCATTTGCTTTTCTCACATACAAAAAATGCCCCCCGCTGGTACGCATTGTAAAGAGGCGTTGGGGGTCCTATTACAGATAGTATACCCAAAAATCACCACATTTGTCAACAAATTTTTAGCTTTTTTTCTAAAAGTGTTTTGCAAATATTCTTCCATCTTAACTTCGGTTTAAAGGCTTTACTGATGATTGGGAACAGCGTAAGTTGGGGGAACTCATCATAGACATTTCACGTCCCATCAAGCTGGAGGATGAAGAACTTTATGAATTAGTGACCGTTAAGCGCCGAAATGGCGGTATTGTATCTCGTGGAAAGTTTAAAGGAAAAGAAGTTTTGGTTAAATCACAATTTCAACTAAGAACTGGTGATTATTTAATTTCTAAGAGACAAGTTGTTCATGGCGCAAATGGTATTGTACCAAAAGAATTAAACGGTGCTATAGTATCCAATGAGTATCTTGTCCTGCATGGAAATCACTTTTTACACATTAATTATTTAGCTCACCTATCAAAGATGCCTAGGATGTATAAGTATTTTTTTCTAAGTTCTTATGGTATTGATATAGAAAAACTAGTATTTAATGTTCCAGACTGGAAAAGGAGAATGATAAATCTACCTTGTGTCGAAGAACAAA
>JGI990J12352_1000056_pt1 | contig 23283 bp, 12 predicted proteins | sample Intmic4MA4BA4MSA_FD_12352 | JGI IMG/M metagenome (IMG submission 12352) | reverse complement strand
GACCACGTTGCTGTCCATCATGGCGGGCCTGGATTGTCCCAAATCCGGCACTGTCACCATCGATGGTGAGGATTTGGCTGCCATGGATTTAGACCGCTATCGCAGGGAGCGCATTTCTATGATCTTCCAAGCATTTCAGTTATTCCCACTACTGACAGCGTTGGAAAATACGTGCTATCCTCAAGAGGCAAACGGCGTATCCCGCAAGGAGGCGGAGGTGCGAGCCAAAGCCTTCCTTGCCGGCGTGGGCATTGACGAGAGCAAGCACGAGCGTTATCCCGCCAACCTGTCCGGCGGCGAGCAGCAGCGTGTGGCAATTGCTCGCGCCCTGTCCTCAGGCGCAAAGGTGATCCTGGCAGACGAGCCGACCGGCAATCTGGACGTAGAAAATGGTGAGGCAGTCATTGTGATCCTGCGCCGTTTGGCACATGAGGAAGGCTATTGTGTCATTATTGTCACACACAATTTAGAAATCGCCGATGCGTCTGACGTGGTGTTTCGTATGTCCGATGGGGCGATTGTAACGTAATCATGACTCGATTTAGCGCCATATATCGTATGAAAGCAAATTTATAATGAGGGGTGATTGAAATGCAAACAAACACAAAAGATAGATTATTAGCTGCCATTCATACCGTAGTGCCGCTTGATAACTATGAAGGAAACGATTACTTGTTCAGTGGGAAATACCCGATTTCTTCTGTAGATATGGTGTATATCTTGATGCAGTTGGCCAAGGACTTTTGTTTTGATATCAATGATGATTTTGTAGATGAAATGGAAAACATAACTTTTTCTCAGTTTGAAGAACTATTGATTCGATACGAAAATAAGAAAACGGCATAGCTAAGTAGGGTGCGTTATGGAGAAAAAATGCAAAATTCCTAAAGTTGCCTTTATTGACGATGGCATAAACCCGAAGCATATTCCAGAGGGTTTGTCGGTTGCCCATTTCGTGGCAGATGAGGGCGAGGTACAGGCGGATACGCCAATAAGCGGAGATAGCCATGGCTCGACATGCTATCAAATTTTTCGTACGCATGTGCAAACGCAGTACCACTTGGTCAGTATAAAAGTGTTGAATAGCGACACTGGGACTGGAACGGCTAAAAATTTGCTCGCGGCTTTGCACTGGTGTGTAGATCAGGATATCGACCTGATAAACATGAGTATGGGGACGCGGCAGTACGTTGATTTTGCGCCTATTTCTGAGGTTGTAAATCTTCTGTCAAAAACGGTGATTGTAGCGGCTGGTAGTAATCAGAATGAACTGACCTTTCCGGCATGTCATGGATCGGTAATTGGAGTGCGGCACTGCAACCACGAAGATTTACGGAATAAATTTGTCTATTTCTCTGTCTCCCATGACCGAATCGATGTTATGACCGACGCAAGAGATCTTTCGATATCACATAAAGACGATCAGACTATAATTTTGGAGAGTGCCAATAGCTTTGCAACTCCTATCATTACCGCCCGTGTATGTGATTACCTGACACAAGGGCATATTGGTTTGGATGCAATCAGACAAAGACTTAAAGCGGACGCTACGGATAACATTTCTTTTACGGATTATGAGTTTTACAAAAGTTTGCTGTTTGGCTGGGAAGATCTGTGTATACCGGTTGTCGCCCTGTTGGACGAAACTCCAGTGGCCACGGACAAGTTAAACACTTTACTTGGTGTATTTGTCCAAGACGGATACCGCGCGGTAGGGCTATCTCGATACTGTGCGTCATCTGCATATGACCTAATCTTTCACTTAAACCGGCATGGAGAAGACCGGGTTTCTTTGCCGGCATTGATTGAGTTGTATTACAATTTCACTTTGCCCGATATTTTGTTTTTACATATTGGTTTACAGGATTTGTTTTCTCTTCCAAGTGGACTGCAAGCGGATATAATTATAATGTCCCGTGATGCAAAAGTTGCAGATTACGACTATCGGGACAAAGTATCTATATTGGAATTAGACGAAAGTGCGGAACATTTATTTTTAAAGATAAAAGGGTTGCTTTCCTAAATGGTAAAGGAAAATATAAAATGAAACATATCGCTAAAGGATTTCCTAGCTTTGTCTCCACAGTAGCATGGTGTCTGTCTTTTTCTTGGAAATCCTCTAAACTATTTACGATGATACGCATAGTGGCAGATATTTTGACACCGCTTTTGACAATTGCTGCCGCCTTTGTGACAAGGAACCTGATAGACTTGCTGGCCGGAGAAGTGATGGTAGAGGATGCGCAAAGAACTCTATTACTGCTATTTGGCGGCCTTTTAGCTATCGCACTTGTGCGCATGATCAGTCAAAAAGCTGTGCAATATAGTCAGGTCATGCAAGATGATATTCTGAATGGGGAAATTGCCCTAAAGATGATGGACTGTGCCTTTTCTGCTGATTTAGAATTCTTTGATAATTCGGATTACTACGACAAATTACAATCTGCCACTCGTGATTCCATGGCAGTGCCGAGTATATTGTGGAGCGCCTTATCCTGTATCGGAGCCAGCGTGTCCGTTATCGGTGCCTTTATCGTTTTCTATCAGGCTAACTTTCTTTATGGATTTGCAATGATGGCAGCTGCGATACCAGCTTCCATTGGGGCAGCAAAGTATACAAAACTTTTATACATACTGAGTTTGGAACAGATAAATGAACACCGCCGAATGTACTATTGTCAGCATATAGCATCGGAGAAAATTTTTGCACAAGAAATTCGATTATTTGATGCCGGAGAGCGGCTGATGAAACGCTATCGGCGGATATGGAATACACTTTTTATCAATAGGAAAGGCATGACGCGAAAGCGTTCGATTCTAACAGGTTTGCTAGAATGTTTACCTGAAACTGTGGTAGTACTTATCGGGCTGGACATTGCTTTCGGGGTATTGAATGGTACTAACACAGTGGGAGAATACGCTTTATTTACTGGGCTGGCGGCGCAGCTCTGGTCATCTATTAGTATGTTTTCTAATGCGTCCTTACAGATTTATGATAATAAGTTAAAAATTGAGAATGTCAAGCAGTTAGACATGTTTCAAAAGCGTGTGATCGACAACGGGAAGGAAAGCTTGTTCCAGGTGCAAAGCATCGTCTTTGATAACGTTAGCTTTACCTATCCGGGGACATCAACGCCAGCTCTTAATGAAGTCAGTTTTTCTTTGCACAAAGATGAGAAAGTGGTATTGGTGGGTCTGAATGGTTCGGGGAAGTCTACTCTGATTAAGTTGCTATTACGCATGTATGAACCAAATACAGGGGTTATCCGTATCAATAGTTTAGATATCAAGGAATACAAACTCTGTGACCTGCGAGCCAATTTTAGTGTGTATTTCCAAGAAACGCAAAATTATCACTTTACGTTGCGTGAGAACTTTTCCATTGCCGATGAAGAGAAGGCTGATGCTGAAATAGATACGTCTGTTAAAGAAGCCATAAGAGCTGCCTATGGGGATGACATACTGGAAAAAGCGAAAAAAGGGCTGGATACTAATCTCACACGGCTTTTTGATTTGGATGGGCTAGAGCTTTCTGGCGGGCAGCACCAGAAATTAGCTTTAGCTCGTGCCCTTTACCGCAAACATAGTGCGTTGATATTGGATGAACCCTCTTCCAACTTAGATCCGAAAGCAGAGCATGAGATATTCAAGGCACTAAAGTCTTTAACGGATGGGAAGATGACGATATTTACCTCACACAGACTGTCCAATGTTACACTGGCAGACAGGATTTTGGTGTTGGAAAAGGGACAACTCGTAGAAGATGGTACCCAAGAAGAGTTACTTAAGAACAAACATCGCTATGCTGAGTTGTTTCAGTATCAGCAGGTGAAGTATACTCATGTGACCCCATAGAAAAATATAACCACCTTGATGGGGGTGAATAAATATAACGATGCAACAAAACAAAATAGGAGAAAGTAAAAGCACATAGCGAACATACCAACGGCTACGGTTGGAATGTTTGATATATACTTTTAAACGTTCACATGTTTACCAAACTGCTGGGTTGAGCTGTATGTTTTGGGGACTATTTAGGGACTAACAAGGTTAAAAACTAATTGAAGTTGCAAAAGGTTACAAAAAGCGAACCCGCTAAATCCCTTTTAAATACCAAGGGATACGAGAACTTTTCGCAAACTGCCAGAAGTGAATTTTATAGTGCGCACCTAGAAGATAAAATATATTTCACAAAGGAGAAGGAATCATTATGAAGAAAATTAAAAGAATGCTTGTAGTTTGCTTGGTAGTGTTGATGCTGGTTGGGGTTGCGGCACCAGTTGCCGTGGCTTCAGGCTGGGGAACTGGTAATATAGTTACAGGTTTTCCAGCAAATCCTGGTGTCTTTCAATGGCGGCAGAATCTACGAGTTGGATATGCGCGGCAACAGAGAGCCTGCTGGGCCAGTATCAGCGCGGGAGTACAGAGAACGATTGGCGCACAGACTGTGCTTATGGATTCAATGGGGCGTGACATTCGAAGTTCTGGCATACAACAGCGTACATCAGTAGGAAATTTTTCGGTGTTTTCGAATAGAGTAATGGGAGATACTACGACACAAACATTTGGGTTCTTTACAGGTACACGCTAGGTCATTTTTTCTGAAAGAGTGGCAAAGAGGCGAAATCCTCTGCCTTTTGACAGAGGATTTCGTTAATAAAGGAGTATTTCAATGAAAAAGAAATCATACTTATTAATCATCTTATTTTCTGCCGCTTTGCTTATGTTTGCTGCTTGTGCAGAAGGGAGGGTAAACAGTACCCCAATATTGACAGAGCGGGCGATTTATCTGTCAGAAAAAATTGAGACATTGGATCACTATGAAGCGATAGCTTTTGGTCGGCCATTTTTCATTGAAGATCAGATATTCATTTCACATATGACGATGGGCTTGAGATTCGAAGATGACGAGGAGAGGCTGAGTATATCGCTTCTTGGGGGAGCATCGTTCACAGAAACAGCCATCGCTGGCGAAAGGAGAGCTGTTGGTATAGATATCTTTTACGGAGAAGATTTTTTCAGTGTCCCTGTATTCGGCATTACCGTTGGTGATACGGAACATGCAGTCGATGCTTACCTGGCGATACACCCATTTGAACGTAGCGTCGATTTTGTCCAAATCCATGCGATTGACATTATAGATACAAATACAGCAGATGGAATTCGCCTGCTTGCAAGCCTATTTGTCGGAGAAGAAACGCCTGCTTTGTATGTGTACCAGCTTGTCCCGATTATTCACTATGGCGTATCAGGACAGCCGATGGAGCAGAAAATTGACCCTCTCTTACTTGGCGGTGAGCAAGTGCTTACGCTTGATGCATGGTTTGATGCAGACGGCAATGCTTTGCTTATGACGACCGATATGCAGACACAAACGCCCGCTCTTATTGTCCTCGACCCAACGCTCACAATGCAATTGGCGCACTTGGAAATAGAGGCCACCACAATTTTGGGGCATGGAGTAGATGAGCGCATGTGGACAGTGAGTGAAGATTTTTCACAAGGAGAAGTAGTCACTCTATTGCGTGCGCTTGACCCTGTAACATGGGAATGGATAGATGGAATCACACTACCGCTCTTCGGCGCTATCGGATTGCATGCGGCACCTGAAGGTAGCGAATTTGCTTGGTTTGTATACACAGAGCAAACTCTCTATGGTGTGACAGAAGAAGGCGTACTTGTTCAATATTTGGATTGGGTGGATTCTGATGTCATCGTAGCTTGGGATACTACCATTCTCTTCCCACAAGACGGTATTATTTATGTTATCAATGAGGTTGCACATCCACATATAGAACGTGCAGTTACACTTGATGTGGTTCGCCTACAAAGAGCAGAAGGGGATCACGTTGATGAACGTGAGATATTGACCATTGGCGGTGTGGATTTAAATGATCCGTTACTGGCTGAGCGCGTGCGCCAATTTAATCAACAAAGTGAGAGCCATCGTGCTGTGATTGTTGATTATGCACAAGAGGGTGGTTGGGAAGGTGCACTCATACGTTTGCGCACAGATCTCATGGTTGGAGAAGGGCCGGATGTGGTGCTACTTGACATGCAGGTTGAGGAGAACGACATATCCCATGCATTAAAGCAAGGTGGTTTTCTTGCTGATTTGCATCCGTTTTTTGAGAACGATGCAGACTTTTCTCTTACAGATTTTTTCAAGAATGTATTCGATTTGTGGACAAATCAGGATGGAGTGCTGTCCTATGTGGCAGGATCAATTGTACTAAATCCATTTTGGGGACCGAGCGAAGGGCTAGAGGGGTTTACTGACTTTACCCATGCAGGATTTTTGCAATTTTTGCGCAATGCTGAGGCCCAAGGCGTACCATATCCAGCCGGAATAAACTTTTTGCCCTACATGGTATTTTCGACCATGTTATTTGCTGATGATACATTTTTCTGTTATAGAACAGGGCGAGCAAACTTTGAAAATGAATTGTTTTTGGATATCTTAGCGTATGCTGCAAGCATTCCTGATGATCGGCAAGCACGCTGGATGCAAGCAATGGAGACAGGGGAGGCGTTCGATCCGGTTTCTTCTTTTGCGCGTGGAGAACAGCTTTTAACTCGCATGTTTGGAATGATGACAGTGGATGAGTTTCATTTGCGCGATGTCTCGGTTGGAGGACTTACCCCGATCGGTGTACCGAATGCAGCGGGAGAGCCAGCTTTTTCTGCGTCTGCGATTCGGCGTATGGGTATCCGAGTGAACAGTCCGAATGCCGAGGCTGCGTGGGATTTTATTCGACTGTTTCTCTTAGTGCCGAATTCCGACACGACAATAGAGGGGTTACCCATCAGGCGGGATCTATTTGAAGCATACGTAAGTGAGGTGATGCAAAGCGAAGCGACTCCGGAGCTTACCGAGGAACGTGCTGCGGTATTGCGTATGATTATGGAACATGTCACGCATAATTCCATGCCAAATCCGCGTGTAATGGAAATTATCTGGGAAGAAACAAGCCCCTTCCTAGCAGGAGACCGCACTGCAGAAGATACTGCTCGGATTATCCAAAACCGTGTTTCGACCTACCTTGCGGAGCGTAGTTGATTGCGATATTCTTGCTGTCTGAAAATCGGGAACGCTGTTTTGTGACAAATGATGTGGAAGAGTGCAAGAATAAGCAGGTATCTCCCAAAAGTAGCAGGCCCACCGGGAGCCTGCTACTTTTGTATGTAATACTTTGTCAATTTTGCTACATGTTCGCAAATACAAAATCGCTCGTTCACGGTTACCATAGAGGCATGCCCTGCTTTCGGATAATGTGCCGGACTCGTTTCATAAAACCAAAACAAATCATTGTATTTTTCATAAAAATTCGATACAATGGTATAAATTGGAATTACTAATGAAACACACATGAAATACGAGCGAGCTTATCAGAAATTTATGGAGGTTAGGAGATATGTTAAAAGACTTAGTATTAGCAAACCGTAGCTACCGTGGGTATGATGAAAGCTATAAAGTGTCACACGAAGAATTGATGGATATTATTGATTATGCGAGATTATCTCCGAGTGCAAAGAATGCTCAAGTGTTGAAGTTTTTTATTGCGTACGAAGCTGATGTGGTTGCCAAGATTCAAGCAGAAACGAATTGGGCCGGCATACTATCTGAGCTAAATTTACCGCGCGAAGGAAGTCGTCCAACGAGCTTTATCGTTATACTGCATGATTCTACTTTTGATACACCGCTTGCGCATACACAGAAAGATGTCGGAATCGTTTCAGCCGTTATGACACTTGCCGCTACCGAAAAAGGACTTGGTTGCTGTATGATTGGCTCCTATAACGGCAACGCGCTGAAAGAAAAATTAAATTTACCAGATCATTTAACACCGATGCTCTTAATTGCAATTGGAAAGCCTGCTGAGAAAATTGTATTGACCGAAGTAGGCGAGGATGGAAGTATTGCATATTACCGTGACAATAATGATGTCCACTATGTGCCAAAGCGCAAGCTTGACGATGTTGTTGTTTTTCCAAGCTAGAAAGCATAGATTCTCAGTCTGGGCTTGCACGTCTGCATGGTTGATGAAGATCTGGGAGGCGGGGAAATGATCCCCTTTCAATATTCTGGTAGTCTACGAACAAAATCGCTTGCGCTTTCTAATCCGGCAGTTTCAAGGGACGCGGAGGTTTTGTGCCACATGACCGCAAAAACCCTTGAAACTGCACGGTTTTAGCCATCGCATGCTAATGTCAGGTAATCCTTGTGACCACTTGCCCTTGTGTATCTTCTCTAGAATGCATTGACATTCCGGGGGATGTTGACTTGATGGTGAGGCCTGTGAGAAACAGAATCAAAAGTGAGCCGAAAATCCTGCTATAATCCTACGATACAAACTGGCTCCTATAAATTTCGCTGTACATCCCGTCCCCTTCGAGCAGTTCTTCATGACTGCCTGTTTCTACGATGTCGCCGTTATCCATAACCAGAATCATGTCGGCGTTTTTGATGGTGGAAAGGCGGTGGGCGATAATGAAGCTGGTACGACCTTGCATAAGGCTATCCATTGCTTTTTGAATGTGTACCTCTGTCCGCGTGTCCACGCTAGAGGTTGCCTCGTCTAAGAGCAGGATGGGCGGATTGGCTAAGACTGCGCGGGCGATGCAGAGCAATTGCTTCTCTCCTTGAGATAAGGCGGCGTTGTCATCGTTCATCACGCTGTCGTAGCCCTGCGGTAGTGTGCGGATGAAGTAGTCTGCTCGGGCTATTTTTGCAGCGGCAACAATTTCGGAGCGAGTTGCCTCGGGGCGCCCATAGGCGATGTTTTCGGCGATGGTGCCGTCAAAAATCCAAGAATCCTGCAATACCATCCCAAACAAAGAGCGTAAATAGTGCCGCTCGAAGTCCGTAATGTCTATGCCATCTATCCGAATTGTACCGCCCTGTAGCTCGTAAAAGCGCATGAGCAAGTTAATTAAAGTTGTTTTCCCGGCCCCGGTCGGCCCGATAATGGCGATTTTTTGGCCTGCTTTGGCTTTGAAACTTGCCCCGTGTATAACCAGGTCTTTGCCGTATCCAAACCGGACGTTTTCAAAGGAAATGTCTCCTTTGGGACGGTGGATTGTTCGCGGGGATTTGCTGTCTGCCACATCTTCCACTTCGTCGGTCAGCTCAAAAACCCGCTCAGCAGACGCGATGGCAGATTGGAGAGAATTGAGGACAAAGGAACCCTCAGCTAAAGGTTCTTGGGACATTTGCACATACTGGAAAAAAGACATGATTTGACCAATGGAGATCCTGCCGCTAATCACCAAGGAGGCTCCAAGTCCCGCAATTGCCACATAGCCAATGTGGTTAAACAACCGCATAATCGGCATGATGGCAAACATGATAAATTGTGCTTTTCTGTCATCTTTGTAGAGCTGCTCGATGGCGGATTCTGTCTTGTTCGCCACTTCTTGCTCCATTGTGAAGGTCTTGATCTCTATCTGTCCTGAAAAATACTCCTCAATTCGGGTGTTGAACACGCCGAGCGACCGTTGCCGATTCGTGAAGTATTCGCCGCTTTTGACGCTCACAATGGCTGTGAGTAGCAGTCCGAGCAAAATTGCTCCGACTGCAATCAAGGTCAGTACCCAGTTAATCCGAAACATCAGGATAACAGCGCCGATGATGGTAAGGACAGATGTAAATAGCCGCATAATGGCGTTTTGCATGACTTCATTGATTCGTTCGAGATCGTTGGTCACACGGCTTAGGATTTCTCCTTTTTTGTTGGTGTCATAAAATTTAAGCGGCACGCTCGCCAGCTTCGCGCTGAGGCTTTCTCTAAGGGAAAGCACCAGCTTTTGGGACGCTGCCGCCATAATGCGCTCTTGAAAGTAGACAAGGATTGCACTTGCCAAATAGATTCCGATGAGCAAGGTGACAGGCTCCCTGAGTTGGCTTAGGCTAATGTCAATTGGCCCAACCCCCATAATAGCAGGCATAGTCCCCACGAAAATCACATTGATTGCCTCGGCAAAAATGAGGGGTGCTCGTAGATTTAATAGTACACCGCCAGTGGCAAACACAAAGGCCGCGATGAGCTTCCATCGTTGCGGCTTTAGGGCTTTGACGAGGCGCTTTAAGGTTTTTCCCTTCTGTTTCGCCTTGTCAGTGGACATGCCATCCCCGCCGGCATCTAGTATGTCATAGCTGTTATTGTTTTCTGTACTCATGCGCGCAGGTCCTCCTCGCTTAGCTGTGATTTGGCGATCTCTAAATACACGTCACAATTGTTTAATAGTTCTGCATGGGTGCCTTGGCCCACGAGTTTCCCTTCGTCTAGCACAATAATCTGGTCGGCGTCCCGAATGGTGCTGATCCGCTGAGCGATGTTGATTACAATGGCGTTTTGGGTTACATGCTTTAGGGCTTGCCGCAGTGCGGCATCGGTTTTGAAATCCAAAGCGGAAAAAGCATCGTCAAAAACGTATATATCGGGCTGTTTGACAAGCATTCGGGCGATGGAAAGCCGCTGTCTCTGTCCGCCCGAGAAGTTTCGGCCTCCTTGCTCCACGGTAGATTCATAGCCTTGTTCCAATGTGCGGATAAAGTCATCTGCTTGAGCCACCGTCGCCGCTTGTTGCAGTTCCTGTAAGCTGGCATCGGGCTTGCCATGCCGCAGATTTTCGGCAATCGTTCCGCCAAACAAAAATGCTTTTTGTGATACAAAGCCGATGCGCTGTCGTGCTTCTTCCTGTGGCAAATCCTTGATATTTACGCCATTTAGCAGGATTTGTCCCGATGTTGCATCGGTTAAGCGGGGGATCAGCCTTGCTAGTGTGGTTTTCCCTGCGCCTGTGCTGCCGATGATGGCGGTTGTTGTGCCTTGCTCACAGGCAAAGCTGATTTGCTGTAACACGGGATTTTCGGCATCGTAATAGCAAAAGCTCACATCTTGAAACTCCAAGCGCAAGTTTGCCTCTGTACCGAGGCGGGTCTTGCCGCTTTGGATCTCTGGCGCATAGTCTAACACCTCCCGAATCCGAGTGGCGCAGACTCTGGCTCTTGGGATGAAGATTAGAGCAAATACCGCCATGAGTAAGTACATCAAAATGTTCATGCTATACTCAATGATGGCTGTAATGTCGCCAATTTGCATGTTGCCGGAGTTGATGCGTATCCCGCCGAACCATACAATGGCCACGGCGGCAAGGCTCATTCCCAGGGTGATAATGGGAAGCACGATGGCAAAGTAGCGATTGATTTTGATGTTGATTTTTGCAAGATTTGCAAAGGAGGCGTCCATGCGCTCTGTTTCCAGTTTGGTTCGGTTAAATGCGCGAACCACCCGAATACCGGACAGATACTGCCCCACAGTGGTGTTGATTTGATCGAGGCTCTTTTGGACTTTTACAAACAGAGGAAATACCTGCTTTGCAACCAAAATAAAGACTAGAACAAAGAACAGTGCACTTGCCAGGATGATCAAGGCCATAGAAACATCCCGCATAAAGGCCAGAATAAGGCCAATGATCATGATGAAGGGTGCGGGGATAATCATGTCAAAAAACATTCCCAGGGTCGATTGTAATTGCTCGATGTCGTTTGTTGCCCTTGTGATGAGGGAACCGGTAGAAAATTGCTTATAGTCTTGATAAGAAAGTTTTTGCGTCTGCGCAAACAGTCTTTTGCGCGTGTTTTTTGCAAAACGTGTGGCAACCTCTGCGGAAATGTAGGTGGATAGGATGGAAAAAATCCCCGTGAATAAGGCGATGCCAAGCATTAGCGCTCCGGTTCTCCTCACGTAATCCATGTCCTCCATTACCACGCCATTATTGATGATATTTGCCGTTAGGGTCGGTAAGTACAGGGTTCCGAGTACTTGGAATGTGATAAATAGCAAAAGCAGAAATACACGCATTTTGCCAAGCTGGGCCTGCCGAAATAATGTTAGCACAAAAAATCTCCTTTACTTTCTGAAATGCTTGCATTAGAATTAAAGTATAGACCATGACACTATGTCAGAGTCAAGGGGGATTTTCGAATGAGAAAAAATAAATTGCTTTCCATCGGTGAGCTATCCAAACTAACAGGTGCAAGCCTTCGATCTTTGCGGTACTACGAGAAAATCGGCATACTGAAACCGACCCATATTGATCCCGATTCAGGCTATCGGTATTATTCGATCAGACAGGTAAATCTTGTCTGGATTATCATGTTTTGCATAGAGCTTGACATTCCCCTCAAAGAACTCCCCCGATTTTCGGATACAAATGATATCATGGATTTCAAGGCTTTCTTAGCAGAGGGAAAAGAAATTGCGCAGAAAAAGCTGAAAACCATCAGGCGCTGGGTGAAGCTCACTGAAAAGATGGAGCAATGGTTAGACTTGGCCGAGGCCCATCCTCTTGGGGATATCTATGAAAAAGAGCTATCGGAAAAATTCTTTTTTGTAAAGCCTTTTGAAAAACCTCTAGAGCAGATTGATCAATATGAGATCATTGCGTCATTTTCTGATATGCCTTATCCATATGACAACTATATCGAGTTTCCGGAGGCCGGGGTTCTGCTTGAATCCACGCCTGCGGGTGTGTCGTGCTATATCTTTATGGAAGTTCCAAAGCAAATGGCAAATAAAAAAATCCCCGCCGGGACGTATCTATGCAGACAAAGCGAAAATGACCGAATGGAGCAACCGATAGAAGTATTCCCCGATTACCTCGCCGAGCAGGATTCATATTTGGCGATTGTGACCGAGGTATTTCGGGGGACATTCAAGCTAGGTGACTTGATCAATGAGTTGCGGGTGATCAGATTTTAGGCAGGATGTACTTGACAGGCATTTGGTGTCGGATTATGATAGGATTAAGTAAATCATTCGGACTAAACTTTGCCATTATCCTTATTTGTGGTATGTGTGGAAGGGAAACTTATGAAGAAACACTTTTGTACCTGCCCTGTGAAATCTTGTGACAAGCATCCTACCAACCATGAGGCAGGTTGCGACATGTGTATTGAGAAAAATCTTGCGGAGGGTGAAATCCCGGCTTGCTTTTGGGTCAGTATTGGGGGAGATTTATCCGAGGAACGAGAATTTAGCGTCGAGTGCTTTGTTGCGTACTTTCAGCGTAATCGTGAGCAGTATTTGGAAAGGAAAAGTGCAGATTAATATGCAGATAGCCAAATTTTCGCTATATTAAACGAGGGGTGTGCAATAATCCCGCAGGAATATTACACTATGGAACAGTGGCCTTTTACGAAACATACCGTAGACTGATACGATCAGTCTACGGTATGTTTTTGGCTTTATGGATTGAGGCCGAGTATGGTATCTTCGATTCCGGCCAGATATCTTTGGAGCTGTCCGAAGTCTAAGATATCAATCTGTCCGTCTTGCACTACGTCGGCCGCACCGCGGTAGGGAAGTGCCGCGCCGGGAAGGCGGGCAATATACGCACGGAGTAGGTCGAAGTCTGCAAAATCTACATAGTCATCACCATTGATGTCTCCCCATAAATGCCAGACGGCAAAGAGATTGAGGTTTCTGTCTTCATCAAACATCTCACTGGTGAGCACAGTTGTAAAATCAAAGGCTTCTGCTGAAACGCCCGGTCTGCGTAGTCCACTAGATTGGTTGAAACGCTCTAGCGCTACTTCTGTAAACCAAGCTCTAAAGCTCCAGCCGGGGGATTGTACGCTTTCAAGATCCTCTGGATTTGGGACTACTATTGTGGGAATTGCACCCCCTAACACCACGGGGATCGTTATGGTATTGCCGCTACCGTCATAGTAATGGAAGGTTATCGTGTAGTCGGTCTCTACCCAATAGGCCCGCAAGGTGTGATTCCCTGTGATGGGGGCGTCAAAGTCAAATGGTGCGCCGGTTTCTTCGTCTACCCAGTGAACAAAGGCAAAGCGACCTGGCCGAACGGGCGCATCAGGCGCTGTCACAGATGTACCGTGGAACGCGTGTAGCTCGGCAAACGCTTCCTCGTCTTCCTGTTCGTTTCTTAGGAATGTTATGGTCCACTGCATGGGTAGATTCCGCAAGGTGAGGGTACCATTTTGCTGTGTCTCAAAATTCGGTGCGTCGTTTCTCGTTCTGGTGATGCTGAAGCTTTCAGCCTCCGCATCTATCACGATGCGCCATTGGCCGAGTGGTGTTGTGAACCCTTCAGGGGCAGAGGTTTCGACCAATTGATAGATTTCGTGTGACCCGTTGAGGACAAACGAAACCTTGCCGTCTTCATCACTGACGGTCTCATCCCAGAAGACCCAGTAGCCTGCTTCGATACTTTCCGGAGCCACGGTATGCGCGTAAGCGGAAGCGTCTTCTACGCCGATGAAACGGTAAATTCTAAACTGTGCACCGGGGAGCGGCATAGGCTCTTCTTGATTATCGGTTTTTGTAAAATCGAAGTCAAGCATGAGCGGTAGGTTTCCGACATGGTGGGTACCTCCGAATAGCTGGAACTCCGGCACTTCGCCTACAGCGGTGACGGAAACCGTACCTGTGGATGGATTCGTCTGGAGCCGCCACTGTCCGGTGGGCAATAGGTAGCCGCGGGGTGCGGCGGTTTCAACCAGGTGGTAGATGGAAACTACCGAAATGTCGAATGCTACGTTGCCATCATACTCGCTGATGGCGGTGCCGGCGGGAACCCAGTATCCGGCAGAAATCCCTGCCGGGGTGACCGCTTGTTCGAAGGCGGCTGTGCCGCTTCGATCGATGTATCTATAAAGTGAGAATCTAGCTCCTGCAAGTGGGCACACGACCTGCGGCGTATCATAAAGACCCTGATCGGTCTTCGTGAACGAGAATTCCACTTCTTGCGGCGCATTGCCCAAGAAAAGGCGACCGTTCTGCTCGATTATATCCGGTACGTCGTCCACATTCTCGAAACCGAGCTCGTGCGTGGTTTCGTCAATTGTTACGCGCCACTGTCCCTCCGGGAGCAGATAGCCTGCGGGCGCTGTCCGCTCTACCAACTGGTAGAGATAGCCGTTCAGTACCACAAGCTCAAAGTGAACCTGCCCATACGCATCGCTGGTGCGAGTTCCCATAGAGACCCAGTATCCGGCAGAAATGCTCTGTGTGGTCACAAGATCAGCAAGGTCTGACTCGTCCTCTCGATCTGTCCGACGGAAAAGTTCGAATACGGCACCCGGTAGGGGGTTTATATGGCTTCCGGCCGCGTAGATGTCCATGTCTGTCTTGGTGAAGGTGAAGTCTATTTGAATTGGGATGTTAGCTACTCGCCAAGCATTGCCTACCTGGGTGAAGTCCGGCGCATCGCCTACTGTCGTGATCGTTACTGCGCGGGTTATAGGATCTGCCGTAATCCGCCAGCGGCCAGTTGGCACTGCATGGCCGTAAGGTGCTACATTCTCCACCAAATAGTGGACAGCACCGAGCATCAGCTCAAACTCTGCAAGACCATCGGCTGCGGTTTCTGCAATTGCAATGGATTCTAAGGTGCCGTTGTGGTCGCGGAAGAGTTCAAACTCTGCACCCGCTAGCGGCTGGCCTGCTTCATTGGTCTTAGTGAACACAAAATCCGTAAACTGTGCAAAGAAGTTGCCCACATAGTGCTCGTGATTTTCAACTACAAATTCCGGTGCATTGTCCACGGTCGTTACATGAATCAGCCCGGTTTCGGGGTCAACTGTGACGCGCCATTCGCCATCCGGCAGTTCAAAGGCATCTGGTACGCTCCGCTCAACAAGCCGATAGAGCGCGTCTCCAACTGTTAGACTTTCGAAGGTGACGCGTCCATTTGCGTTACTGGTCTGTGTGCTGATGAAGTTCCAAATTTCGGTTGCTGCGTCCCATTCGTACAGTGCGAACACGGCGCCGGCCAACGGATTTGGCATCTCATCAGGTGCGTATAGTCGCTCGTCCACCTTGTTGAAGGTGAAATCGACTTCCGCTGGGATGGGTAGGTTACCCACAAAATAACTCTCGCCCATACGCACGAACGCCGGGGCATTGCCTCGGGTTGTAATGGTGACCCTTCCGGTGTCCGGATTGGTTACCAAGATGCGCCACTGTCCGGTTGGTAACAAGTAGCCTTCCGGTGCAGAGAGCTCTACCAATTGGTGAATCGGTGTTTCCGTGGCGAGAAGAAGCGTGAATTCTAACGCACCACTCACGCCTGTTTCCATGGGTCCTGCCACTCGTTCCCAGATGCCGGCGTTCACGCCTTCCGGGGTGACAAATTGTGTGTGGTCAATCTCGACATCTTCGCCGGCGAGTGCTTGGAAGCGATCCTCGTTGAAGAAGTACAGGGCGAACACAGCGCCTTGCAGTGGCTGGATTTGTGCGGGTGTCCGGTAAAGGCCTTCATCGGTCTTGGTGAAAATGAATTCGATGTAGTCAATGACAACCCCGCGATAGTTGATGTCATAGTTGTTGAGCACATGGTCGTATACACTGGTATGCTCGAAGCCTAAGTTGGTTAGGCTGCTTGCATTTATGGGTGGCTCAAAGCTGGTTGAGGCACGGTTGTCAGCGAAAATTACATCTGCGCCAGTACGGATATTCTGCCAGGCTGTGGGGTTTGTGATTCCGTTCACGGCCTCGTTCTGGTGCAAGACGCTGAATATTCCGCCGCCATCAAAGCCTGCTTCGTTGTTGGTGACCGATCCACCGCGGATATCCAACGCATTTTGTAGCGGTGTCGCCACGTATACACCGCCGCCGTGGATGGGGGCAGTGTTTCCGTCGATCATACCGTCTTCCATGATGAACCGGGCGTTGCGATTTGAGCCGCCTGTCGCTGTGGTGAGGAATACACCGCCGCCATGTGTCCCGGCCTCGTTATTTTGGATGCGGCCTTGCTCCATGGTGAATGTGGCGTTAGCGTTGTTGACGGTGGTGTTTACAAATACGCCGCCACCTGTCGTCGCTGCTGTGTTGTTTGAGATGAGGCCGCCGTGCATATGAACTGCAGCGTCTCCCGAGGCTTGCATATTAATCAGTGCGACCCCGCCGCCTACGGTTCCGGCGTGGTTGCCGGAGATGGTGCCGCCATACATGGTAAACCGGGGGAGACCGAGGTCGGTACTTCCGCTCCGCCTGACGATGGAGACCCCGCCGCCCATTAAGGCGGCTGTGTTATCTACAATATAGCCGCCCCGCATGACAAAGTGTGAGTTGCCATTTCCGGCGGCGGCATTTCTATTGTTATTGGTAACCGTAACTGCACCGGATGTAATACCTCGACCAGTGCCGGTGTTGTTCCGAATGATGCCATCAATCATTTCAAAATGAGCTTGACCTGCTACGTGAACACCGCCGGTGCCGGCGGCATTTGGATTCAAGCCAGCGGCGGCATTTCCTTCAATGACACCCCCGTGCATGGTGACACTACTGTCTGCTTGCATTACATGGATGCCGCCAGCAGTGCCGCCACTGCTTGAAGAACTCCAGTTGTCGTTGATGCGCCCTGCAAACATTTCAAACTGAGCGCCGTCCATCACATTCACGCCGCCGCCGCTAATCCCGGTGGCAGCCGAGCTATTCCAGGCTCGATTTTCTGTGATTGCACCGTCATACATGGTGAATAGCGTATTGGCACCTGCAAGGAATACACCACCGCCGCTTTGCTGTGAACTGCCGCTATTGGTACCCCCATTGTTCCGAATGGTACCGTTGTGCATGGCAACCTGTGCGGCTGAATCGGCACGAACGCCGCCACCGCCTCTGTGGCTGTGGCTATGCGATATCTCGCCGTCATACATCACGAAGCCGGAACCTGCACCTGACACATGAACCCCGCCGCCTTGTTGGTTTCTCCAATTCGCACGGGTAATCACGCTATCGGTGTTCATCACAAGTTCGCCGCCTGCGCTGACTGCTACACCACCTCGATTTGCGGTGCCGGAAGTCCATGCACCGTCAAGCGTGATGTTTTGAAGTTCTAATCTGGATTCCGCGCCTTGCACAATGAAATGCCGTTGGCCTGTTCTGCTTTGCGTATAGGTGAACCGCTCACCCTGCGCCAAGGAGCTGACTAGGATAATGTCTCTGCCACCGTCGATTACGATTGCGTTTCCTGTTGCTGCAAAACTGTTTGCCAGCTCGATTGACGTCACAGTACCCGGTAGCGCCCAATTGGTGACCGCATTTACGAGTTCTGCATGGTTTCTAACCACGAAACTGCGTCGGAAGTTGATGTCGTAGTTGTTTAGGATGTGGTCATAGGCACTGGCGCTTGCAAACTGGAGGTTTGTAAGTTCTGCCGCATTTTCCGGCGGCAGGGTACTGTCCAAGGCGCGGTTGTCTGCGAATACAACGGGTGCAGCAATTTGGATGTTATCGAAAGAAGTGCCTCGGAGTGAAAAGGAGTATCCTAGCCGCTCTGTGAAGATCGCACCGCCATCTTGGCCGGCAACGTTTCCGCGAAGCGTACCTCTGTTGATTACCAGTGCATTATCAATATTTGCGACAAACACACCGCCGCCGTTTTGTGTAGCATGGTTATTCTCTAGCAGGCCGCCGTTCATTGTAAATCGGCTGTTTTGGCCTGAGACGAATACAGCGCCGCCACGGACTGCGTTATTGCCTTCAATTGTGCCGGATTCCATGTAAAGCCGTGCGCCGTCCAGAAGCAAAACGCCGCCTGCGGTGTTATTTGCACCAGTTGTGGTAGTACCTGCGGCCGCATTTTCAAGCAGGGAACCGCCGTTGTTGTAGAATCGGGCAGAGGCATTCACCAAAACGCCGCCAGCTTGATTATTCAGACCGGTTGTGGTGTTTCCGCTGGCTGTGTTGCCTTCAATCGTACCGCCGCTTACTTCAAACAGGGCATTTGTACCTGTCACTAGAACACCGCCGGCTTGTGTGTTGACACCGGNGGTTGTGTGCGTGGCGCTCTGATTGCCGTAAATGAGCCCGCCTGTCATCTCGAACTGCGTTGTTGGCCCTACATAAACGCCGCCCGCTGTGAGCCGAACTCCGTTGCCTGCGGCACTGCTCGTGTTGCCTGAAATGGTGCCGCTTTCCATGGTGAAGCTGGCCGCGACCCCGCTTCCGGCAGTTGTCTGTTCGGTTAGGAACACGCCGCCTGCACTGCCATTAACCCCATTGACTGTGGCTGTGTTGTCCTGAATTGCGCCCTCTGACTCGAGCATTTCAAAGATACCGCCAGGTGAAACGTATACACCGCCCGCTGCACTGCCGGAGGTCGTTGCTGTGCCGGTATTCCGCGCAAGGAGACCGTTTCGGAGCGTAAATCGACTATTATTACCTAAAACATGCACGCCGCCGCCAACAACGCCGGTGCGTGTAAGGCTACTGTTGTCGGAGAGAACTCCATTGTGCATTTCAAACTGTGCACCGGCCGCGACAAGCACACCGCCTGCGTGAATTCCGATGTTACCTGAGTTGTTTCCGCCCCAGTTATCTGTGATTGCACCATTATGCATCGTGAATACTGTATTGACCCCTGTAAGGAATACGCCGCCGGCACTTTGCCGTGAACTACCGGTATTGGAACCCTCATTGTTCCGAATGGTACCGTTGTGCATGATAAACTGCGCTGCAGCCTCGGCGCGAACACCGCCGCCGCTTCGATAGCCGTGACTATACGATATCTCGCCGTCATACATCACAAAAGCAGAACTTGCACCTGTCACATGGACACCGGCGCCTTGCTGGTTTCTCCATTGTGTGCGGGTGATTACGCCGCCTTCCTGCATAACAAAAGTACCCGCCGCGCGAACATCTACACCGCCGCGCTGTACGGTTCCGCTTTGCCACGCACCGTCCAAAATCACGTTTTGCAGGGTCAGGCGAGAATTTGCGCCTGTTACGATAAAGTGCCGCTGGCCACTCCGATTTTGGGTATACGTATGTTGAGATTGCGCGCCTTCGCTCATCGGGGCAGAGGTGATGATGATATCTCTACCACCAGATATGGTGAGGGCATCGCCGGTTGCGGTAAAGTCATTTTGCAGTTCTATGGTTGCTGTACTATTGGGTTGGATTCTGGTCTCAATCGCATGCGCTAATTCCGCATGGCTTCCAACGCGGAGACCACGACGGAAGTTGATATCATAGTTATTTAAGATATGGTCATAGACAGAGGTAGTTGCAAACTGAATAAACGAAGCTACGAACGCTATGTTTTCCGGCGGTCTGACACGTCCGTCTGCACGGTTCCCATCGAACTGTACTGCCGCTCCGATTTGGAGGTTGTTGTAGGCATCTCCCTGCAAAATATGAGAATAGATCATTCGTTCGGTAAAGATTGCGCCGCCCTCTTGTTTGGCTGTGTTGTTTCGCAGGGTGCCGCTGTTAATCTGTACGGAATCGTTGATGTTTGTGGTATATATTCCGCCGCCGTATTGGGCTTGGTTTGCCTCAATTACGCCGCCGTTCATTGTGAAATTACTACCCGCCTCCGAGACGAATACGCCACCACCAAGGCTTGACCCGTCTACACCTGCTACGCCGAGCGTTGTTACCGTTGTGCCGCCGACACCGGAGAGAGCCTGATTTCCGTGCAATGTGGCATATTGACCCATTCGGACCAAGGCGGCACTTTCCATAAAGATTCCGCCGCCCTGCGCATTTGAACCTGCACCACCGTTGCCGCCAGTTCCTGTGCGGGCGGCTGTTCGTGCGCCGCCGTTGCCGCCGCGTGTCTCGTTGTTTTGGATGGTTACGGTTCCTGCGAATTCCGGGTTTTCTGCAATGTTTACTTGGGCACTTGTTTGGGCAAAGATGCCACCACCAAAGGCGGCACCGCCTGCGCCGCCATTTCCTGTACCTGTACCGGTTCCGCCGCGTACGCCGCCTTGGCCGCCTTGTGCTGCGTTATCAGAAATGTTTCCGCTGTGGATATGCACGCTGGCATTTGCGCCCGTTACAAAGACGCCGCCGCCACGAGCCGGATGACCGATAGCACCGGTACCGGAGCTTGTTCCGGTTGGTGCTACGGCCGCTCCGTTATTTCCTCTAGCGGTGTTTCTAAGAATTTCACCGCCGAACATGTTGAAGGTAGCGGAATTTGCCACATGCACGCCGCCGCCCTGCGGGTTTTGACCCTGGGATGTATTGTCTGAAATCACACCACCGTGCATGTTGAAGATCGCATTTGCGCCAAGGATACTCACGGCACCGCGCGCAGTGCCGGTACCCTGAGACAAAGCCGTATTTTCTCTGATTTCACCGCCATGCATTGTAAAGGTTCCGGTGGCAATGGACACAGCGCCGCCATCGGCAGCACCGTTGACTGTTTCGACATGGTTGCCAGCCATCACGCCGCCCCACATGTTGAAGGCTCCGCTGACCATATGTATGCCGCCACCGCTGCCGGCACGCGTATTGTGGGTTTGTTGTAGTGTGTTGCTACGGATTTCGCCTCGGATGAAATTCACTGTACCCGATGCAAGCCGAATTCCCGCACCGTGGGCCCCGGTTCCACCAGAGCCATGCATATTATATGCAATGTGTCCGCCGTCAAGGGTCAACTGTGAGGTTGCGCCATCTACGTGGACGCCGGAGCCTGTATTGTTGGCTGACCAGAAGGTTCGAGTGATGAGACTGCCTTCACCTAAAATCAAAGTACCGCCGGTTGTTATATTCACGCCGCCGCGCTGTACGGTTCCGCTTTCCCATGCACCGTCCAAAATCACGTTGCGCAGGACTAGGCGGGAATTTGCAGCCGTTACTGCAAAATGCCGTTGCCCGCTTGTCGTTTGCGTGTATGTAGCAGGAGTATTCGCATTTGTGCTAATAAGTGTTACTTGTCTACCACCGTTGATGGTGATGGTGTTACCGCCTGTAATTCCACCTGCGGGCAACGCAAAAACCGCCTCCCCATTTGTGGGTAAGGCGTTGATTCTTGTTACAAGATCAGCATGAGAGATAACCGTTACAGCCTGTGCCAGTAGCTCAGACATCGGTACATTTGCTACAGTGGGGGCAGGCGTTATAGCGCGATTCTGAATGGAGCGATTTGGTGTATCCTCCGGCCAGTCGATTGCTGCGCCGTACATTCGGGAACCATCCGGTATGTATGGCGGGCTTGTGTCCGAGGCTGCCCATGCTGCCACATTAAAAATAAATGCAAGCAACATGCTAAGTGCCAGTACGCTGTTGACGCCACAGCCTAAAACCTTTGCTTTCTTTGAATGCATAGTCAATATTCTCCTAGAACTGGGTGATAAAAAACACTAAATATAATTTTTCCGGAAACAATTATGACGACAATTTCCATAATGTTTCAACATTTTACACTATATATCAATAGTATGTCAATGTTTTAGTTGGATTTTTAAATAATATTTTTAAATATTACTTTTATGCATCCTGTTTTTCCCGGGTTTTATCATTTGGGTATTCGAAGGATTTGAGAAAATGGTAGAATTTGGGGGAGATAGAGGTAAACTCATTTTTAAGTTTACCTCTACGGTACAAAAAACCCTGGAATACATTGAAATTCCAAGGTTTTTTGGTGTTTTCATATTGCTCACAGTTAGTGCCTTTGGTATACCAAAGGCACTAACTGTGAAATGGACACAAATGCGCTTATGCGACTTGCGTTTTTTGCTTTTAAAATTGCTTTATTTCCCAAGTGCAAAAGTCCAGAAAGCCTTGGGATCACTAGCATACATAAACTTTGCCCATTTGTCAACACTTTTTTCTAATATATTATATTATGCCAGGATTATTTAATCGTTTTCACAGTTAGTTCCAATGGTATACCATTGGAACTAACTGTGAGGTGGTTGGAAAGTGGAAAAAACTGTTGAAAACACTGGAAAAAATGGAGGATGAAAGCGTAATGAAAAATTGGAGTAAAAAGAATCAGCGTATCTTTGTGAGCGCAACGGCGAGTGTACTTAGTGTGGCCTTGCTCATGGCAAGTGTGTTTGCCTTTCCGCAGATGAATGGGGCGGTGCCGGAACCTGTTGCAGAGCTTCCCGCCTGCTGTGATGGCTTGATGGATGCGATGACGGCAATGGAAGCTGCACTTATGGGTGCGCTTACAGGTCATGCGACAGGAGCGTTTGCGATGGGCGAAGAGAGTGATCTACAGGCAGAGCGTACCGAAGTCTGGGTCGAGGCAGTAGACGAGCCCGATGATGAACACGGCGTTTGGGGCGAGTTCTGGGCGGCGGCGCCGTTTAGTACTTCGGTTAGTGACGGACTGGAAGCTTCTCGCCTTGCCGCTTGGAATGCTGCGGTGCAGAATCCGGGTGTAGACGGTGGTGTTTGGGAAGAATTTTGGCGTACAGCTGAGTTTGGTGCCGTTGGCCCTGCGGGGCCTGTCGGTGCGCAGGGTGAACGGGGTTTGGTTGGACCTGCGGGGCCTGTCGGTGCGCAA